>ERZ1739169.3-NODE-3-length-210267-cov-28.485962_pt1 | contig 210267 bp, 217 predicted proteins | sample MGYA00581756_ERZ1739169 | MGnify/ENA primary metagenome ERZ1739169 (study PRJEB40789, sample SAMEA7425667) | Salamandra salamandra | biome: salamander skin | place: Germany | collected 2020-03 | study: cvxcv | reverse complement strand
TCAGATCAGCAAAGGACTCTCGTTATGGCTGGATGAGAAACGGGGGTCACGTCATGGGCTGCACACCGCGACGAAATGGACGTGAGGCGATCTGAGCGGGGCGTCTTCAGGTACGTCGGTCGCGTGAGCCATCGCGATCTCGCATGCGCGCGGGGTCATGCTGGTTGTGCAGACGCTGGACAGCGCGCTCAATCAGCCGCGTCCGGGCCGCCGGATCCTCGATCAGCCGTTTGACTACGACCGAGGCGGCGCGAAGTCGGTCCTCCACGGCTCGCTCGTCGAGGTACCGGCTTGACGGAGATTGGGCGGGGGACGGCTCGCCGGCCGCCTGACGATCCCGATCGCGCGGCCGGTAACCCTTGACTTCAACCCCAAGAGACCGCGCCTGGATCCAGGCCTCGCGACGAAACCCTTCGTCGCCGGACACCCGCACTTCGGTCCAGCCCCGGTGCTGCGCGATCTTCAGCATGTCGGCGACGGCGTCAGGATAGGACTGCGTCGTCGTCAGTTTTCGGCCCTCGTCCCGAAACATCGGTTCCGCGGCGCGGTGATCCCGGTAGAAGCGCGCCGGGCGACCCTGTCGGTCGCGTTCGATCAGATAGCGATCCAGGATGGCCTGAGGTGCGTCGCCTCGGGTACGTGATTGGGAGCCGCTCCCCTTGGCGGGTGTCGGCGCCACCATGTTATCGGCCGACTGTTCTGGCGCTTTGGCAGGGCGTGCGCTCATCGGTCGTCGTCCCGATCAGGGGCGGGCACGATGGTGTCGATGATCTGGTCCAGCCAGTCGGCGACTTCGGTCTCGGTCGCGCCGATCTCGGGCGGCGGGCAGCCTTGCTCGGTGAAGGCCTGAACCACGGACTCGTAGCTCATATCAGTATCCTCTAGCGCAGGGGGCGGTGGGACGGGGGTGGCGGAGGCGAGCTCGGCCGCCACGGGCCGCCTCGGCGGGATCGGCGCCAGCCGTTGCCGGCGAGTGAAGACCTGCTCGCGGAAGAACCGGATCTTCTCCCCGCGCGCCGGCGGCATCCCGGCCTTGAGCACGATCAGGCTTCGATCAGGGAGTTGCATCAGCTCCTGTGGCATCATCAGCGCCCGGCGTTGATCGGATGTCGTCGTGCTGCGCCGGCCGGACCCGAGGCCCATGGGACGGCTGCGACTGCGGGCCTGATAGGTGTAGTAGCCGAGCCGTTCGCTCAGCTCCTGGGCCACCTTCAGCTCCTTCGGCGCGAAGACGACCTCGATCCCGCAGTTGGTCAGGATGTCCTCGGTCACATCGGGTCCGTACAGGGCCCGGAGCTGCGACGGGCTCTGGATCACCGGCAGCAGACGAAAGCCGTAGCCGGCGAGGTAGGAGAAGGCGGCGGCGAGAACTGGCGCGCGGCCGAGCCGGGCGAACTCGTCCAGCAGGACCAGCACGGGGCGATCGTTAGGGCCAGGCAGCCGGCGGCTGTTCAGATCGACCAGTTGCTGGAACAGCAGGCTGTAGAGCGGCGCAACGCGCAGCATGTTGTCGGGAGAGGCGCCGAGATAGAGTGACAGGCCGCCCTGTCGCAAGTCGCGCAGGTCAAAGTCGCTCCCGGCCGTTGCGGCATCGACGGCGGGGTTGAGCCACAAGCCCATTCGACTGGTGATCGTCTGGCGAATGGACGCGAAGGTGTTCTCGCTGGAACTGCAGAAGTCCGACAGGGCCGAGGCGCATCCGGTGGACAGCGGCGCTCCTGCCAGCGCCCGCGCCTTGATCAGGCCGGGGAACCGTTCCCTCGCATCGCCCTGGGTGAGTTGCCGGAAGATCTCGCCGAGTGAGAACGGGAGATCAGGCGTTTCCGCAACATAGGCCCCGACCCCGATAAAGCCAGTCCGGGCGGCTTCCGACCAAAAGGGGTCGGTATGATCGTGGCCAGGGAAGAGCATGACCGCCATGCGCTGGAGCTCGTCCAGGACGGCGGAGGCCGACGATCGCGTGATGTGAGCCAGCGGGTTGAAGCGCGCGGTTCGGTCGTCCGGGGCGAGGGGATCGAACAGCAGCACCGTCTGCCCGGCGGCGGCTCGAAAACCCGCCGTCGCTTCGTAGTTCTCGCGCTTGATGTCGAGGACCACGACAGAGCCGGGCCAGGTCAGGAGGTTGGGTATGACGATCCCGACGCCCTTGCCGGTGCGTGTCGGGGCGTAGAGCATCACATGCTCCGAGCCGCCGGCGATCAGCCATGAGCGACCGCGCCGACCGAGCAGGATGCCTTCGCGCGCCGCCAACCCGGCCGCCTTGAGATCGCGCGTAGCGGCCCAGTGCGCCGCGCCATGAAGCGGACGGCGAATGCCCAGCGCAACCGCCGCGACGATGACGACGGCGAGGAGAATGTTGATCAGACCGCCGATCCGAAGCCAGCGCTGAAGGTCGGGGTCGGCGCGGTAATGCCAAAGCCAGGCTGGGACCCGGGCGGGATCGATGTCCGGCGACAGGCGCCCGACGCCGGCCAGGGCGATCATCGCGGTCGAGGTTCCGGCCAGAACCAGCAGGACCAGGAGACCGACAACGACAAGTGTCGCACTAGCGGCCGGGTTGGCGTTTTCGAAGCGGGTCATGCCAGACCTCCGTCACCCGGAACCGGCCATCGGTCTTGCGCATCTGGACCACGATATCGACGAGCAGGTGCAGCAGGGCCCGAATGTCTTCCCGCGGCAGATCGCGCCCCCCGTCGGACTCGCGGACCAGCAGCGTCAGTTGCTCGAAGGCCAGAGAGGCGCTGTCGGCGTGGACAGTGGTGATGGAGCCCGGATGGCCGGAGTTGACGTTGCGAAGATAGAAGAAGGCCGTGCCGTCGCGCAGTTCCTGCAGCAGGATCCGGTCGGGCCGCATCCTGAGGGCGCTTTCGAGCAGGGATTTGGCGGTGACCTGCGCGAGGCCCTGGCCTTCCTTGGAATAGGTCAGGTGGACGACGTTGCGGTGAGGCACGACGAGTTCGCGCGTGTCTTCGATCGTCAGCAGGCGCTCATGGTCGGGGATAGCCTCCACCAGACCCTTGGCGAAGGTGGTCTTGCCCGAGCCGGTGGCGCCGGAGACGAGGATGTTGCGCCGTGAGACCACGGCCAGTTTGAAGAAGGCCGGCCAGTCTCCCGATCTTTTCAGGGCGAGGAGTTCGGCGTCGACCGGATCGGCGGACGCGTCATCCGCCGCGACGACCGCATCGAACAATCCCCCGGTCGCAAAGGCGTCGAGGCCGAACTGCCGGCGCGAGGGCTTGCGGATCGTGAGGGACACCGTGCCGGCCGGGGCCGCAGGCGGAAGAACGATCTGGCATCGTTCGTCGCCGGGCAGGGTCGTCGAGCAGATCGGCCGGGCGTCACTGACATCCTGTTTGGTGAAGGCGGCGGCGGCGACGGCAAGCGTCCTGAGCCAGGTCTCGGTGAGCAGCGGCTCTTCATGCCAGCACCAGCCGCCGCCCTGTTCGATCCCGACCTCGCCGGGGCGATTGATCACCAGTTCGGTCACGTCGTCTGGCGCGAGCAGGGGTCGCAGCGGCGCGAGGTAGTGTTCCAGGACGGCGGTGTCGTCCATCATCTTGCGCTCAGCCGATAGACGCCGGCGAAATTCATGTCCTGGGCGACGAAAATGGAGACCTCGGCGCCCTGGGGTTTGCGCAGGGTCGCGGGGATGTCGATCGAGTTCTGCAACGCGACGCCGGCCGCGTCCGAAGGCACCCGCGCGGTCTGGCGCACCGCGTCGTCACGTCCGACGGCGGCGTAGAGACCGTCGTCCACCAGCGACAGCAGGAGGGCGCCGCCGAACCGGTCCCAGATCCGAGATGGCCGTAGACGATGGGGACGCGTCCCGGCCGGCCGGTGAGGACGAGCCGAACCAGCTCCATCGGTTCGGAGCACCAGATGTCTCCGTGTTGGTACAGGCCAAGGCGGCGCGGCGCATAGCGGCCGAGATACTGCTCAAGATCGCGCGCGGCGTCCTCGAGCCGCTTGATCTGTTCCGGGGCGACCTCCGTGTCCTGACGGCGGGCTGTCTGCAGGCGACGCATGAGCGCCGCCGCGCGATCACCGGGATCACGGCCGGGATGGAGCACCAGGGTGACAAAGAGTTCGTTGACGAACAGCCGCCGGCCTCCGAGCCGCGCCTCGTAGGCTTGGCTCAGATCGCGTGCGAAGTCGGAGCGGAACCCGCCCATGACCTCGGGCAGGACCTCGCGTCGGACGATGTGGTGCCAGATCGCCAACCGGTCGTCGGCCAGGTTGCGCCAGGTCTGGTTGAGCTTGACGTGCCAGTCGTTCAGATCGCGCGGGTCGGCGGTCTCGAACGCCGCGCCCTGCAGCTGGAAGGCGATCATCAGCGCCCCGCTATCGAGCGTGACGATGTGGTCCGAGGCGTGGCGCGCATAGGGCAGGCCGGCCAGGGCGTCGCCCTCCCTGCGCAGGCGCGACGGCGAGAGACGGAGCTCACCCACGGACCAACTCCCTTGCGCTGTAGCGCCGGACAAGGGGGAGGGGTGTCGCCGAGCTGCCGCCCCACAGGGTGCCGTTGCGGGACCGGCCCTTGGTGTCGACGAAGACCAGCAGAAGCCGGAAGGCGTTGTGGTCCACCTTGCAGATCGCGCGAAAGACCAGATGCAGGGCCGGCGCGATCAGCAGATAGAGCAGGCTGCCGCCGACGAGAAAGGCCAGGCCGGAGATCATGACGTTGACGCCCATGGCCTCCATGGGCACGCCCAGGATTATCGCCGGCCGGGTGCAGGCCAGGAAGAGGGGCTCTTCGATCAGTCGTTCCTCAGCCATGGTCCGCCCCGCTCAGGACCAGGGCGGCTTTCGCCACGGCGAGACCGACCAGACCGCCGCCCAGAGCCTGGGCGAAGCGTGCCGGCGAGATCAGCCGGACCCCGAGCATCAGCGTCAGCGCCAGCCCGCCGGCGATCCCCGCGACGATCAGACAGGCGTCGGCCCGGGCCATCAGGCGCCGCCCGTGATCAGGCCGACGATCTCGGCGGCGCCGAAGACCACGACGATGCCGAGAATGACGATGGCGGCGCGCCGCAGATCGAACAGACCGAACATCCACAGGATGCCGACGATGACGACCGCCAGGATGGCCAACAGCCTGGCGGTGTTGCCGGTCAGCATGTCGACGACATTCTGCAGCAGGCCCTCGACATTGGCCGAGGCGAAGGCGGGCTGCACCGACATCAGGGTTGTCGCCAGGGCGATCGCTCCGACCGCGCATTTGCGGCGTCGAATGGGGGACAGGGTCACGGGTTGACGCTCCAGGTTTGGGTCTGTGAGGCGGGGGCGAAGAGGACGATCGCGCTGGCGGTGGCGCGCGCGAACACGTCCCAGGCGGCGGGTGGCGCGACGGGGTCTGGCGCCACCTGATCGGGCAGTGACCCTGATGCGGCTTCGGATAGCGGCGGCGCGGAGACGGCCAGGCCCAGGCGCGCCGCGGACGCTTCCACGCGCGCGACATAGCCGTTGCGAAAGCCGCGATCGGGATGGCCGGTGTTGTATCGGGACAGGGCCACGCGCAGGGCCTGTTGGCGGTCAAAGGCCGTCGATGCGGGATCGAAGCCGGCGCGCAGCACGGTCCCTGCCGCGGTCAGGTTGCGGCAGGGGTCGAAGGCGTCCTCTACCGTCAGACGCAGCCATCCGAGATTGCTCGAGTTGATTTGCGCGAGACCGAGATCGATGTTGGCGCCCGAGACGATCAGGCGGCGCGCGACCCGTGCCGCTTCCTCGCGAGTCCTGGGCTGACGCACGGCGACGCCGCGATTGACGCCGATCGCCAGGGGATTGAAGCGGCTCTCCGTATGGGCGATCGCGGCCAGGGTCTGCGGCGAGACGCCGGGCGCGCACTGGGCGGAAAGGGCGAGGACGAGTGCGAGATCGAGCAAGGCAGGGCTCCATTACGAGCCGTCAGCAGACCCCATCGGCAGCGCCCAATCGATCCGTCAGGGCGCCACCGCAGACCTACGGGGCGAAGGTGCGCGGCTCGCTTTCGCGGCGGTCGTCCCCGACAAGCCGGGCTACGGCCTGGACGCGGGTTCTGACACCCAGCGTCCTGCAGGCGAGCAGGATATGATCGTCGACCGTGCGGGAGGAGAGGCTGAGGCGACGTCCGATCTCGCGGGACGGTAGGCCTTGGGCGGCGAGGCGCAGGCAGTCCGACTGCCGTTCAGACAGGCGGGCTGCGAGCGCGAGACGACCTCCACCGGACGATCTGGAAAGCGACTGGGTCATGGGACTCAAGCCAGACCCGGTTTCGAACTTGCGGCAATACCGCAAGGTTCACGCAGCGAACTTACGGTGTGAGACGAACCCCGGTCACTCGTCCTCTTCCTTCGAGGGCGTGACCAGCCGTCCGATCCGATCATCGAGCCAGGCCTTGGCCGCGTCATCACGTCTCACGGCCTGCATTCCAAGGTCCTTCAGGGTGCGCGTGAAGGCGTTGATGATGGAGCGCGTGTCGAGTTCCATGATCGCATCGCCCACGTCCTCGTCGAACTCCTGGGTGACGACCCGCAGCGCGAGCATCGCCTTGTTGTCCGCGCAGCGAACGGCGAACTCGGGGGAGCCGAGCGCCATACAGTCGATAATGGCGTAGGGATCACTGTCCGTGGCCTCGGCGAACCGGTGGATCCGCTCGAGATTGATCTTTCCCTTCCCGGCCTCGAAGTGTTCGTACGACCGCTTGGCCATGCCCATGGCGTCGGCCACTTCGGCGGGCTTCATCCGTCGATGCAGACGGATCAACCGCAGGGCCGCAGCCAGGATTTCGTTCTGAGAGCGGGGACGATCGCTTTCCATCAGCTCGGCTGCCTCGGGTTGTGGAGGGCAACGCGATTCTCGACGCCGTACTCCCGGTGGTTGAAAAATGCGTCAGTTGAGCATCAAATGGAAGACGGGAAGCTCACGGTGTCCCGAGTCTTGCGGAAAGTGCGCAAAGAACATGCAGTTCTCGAATGGAAACTAAAAAACGCATTGCCGCTACTGGTCAGTTCGCGGCTTTCCGCGCTTCGTACGGTCGCTCCGGAAGCGCGGCTTCGCGCGGGGCGCCGGGAACCGTATCCTGATGCGCGAACGCGATCAGTTCGCGGTCGCCCACAGCGCCCTTGCTGGTTATGCCGCAGCGGGTCGGTTCGGTTGGGGGCGTCCTCTGGTCGCAACCAGTCTTGCGAACGAACTCGGTCTCAGTCCAACGCCTGTACGCGAGGCGCTGGCCCACCTCGCTGGCGAGGGCATTATCGAGCATCGGCCAGGACGAGGCTACTTCGCCCCGAGCCTCACCGCCTCTGATATCATTGGCCTTTACGATCTTCATCACCAGTTCCTGCGGTGGGGCTCCGAAGAGGGCTTTGCGCCCCAAGCGCCGACGGCGGACCCGCCGACGGATCCGGTCCTGCGGGTCGAGCTCGTGTTCGATCAACTCGCGCAGCATGGGGGGAACAGCGCCGTCTTCGAAGCCTATCGGCGGGTCTCTGCGCAGCTCAGACCGATCCGCAGGGTTGAAGCGGTCCTGCACAATACTGGATTGGACATTGCGCTCGAAATTGAACGCCTCCGGTCAGAGGGCGGGAGCGGGGAGTTGGCGGCTGCGCTCTACGAGTATCATGCGGGTCGATTCGCCCTTTCTTCGGCCTTGGAGAAGGTGATGCGTCAGTCTGTGTGAAGTATATTCCAAATATAGTTTGAAAATACGACAGCGTACGCGCCTCCTGACGGCGTCGGGCAATCCCGCCCGGCATAGGAGGCAATCACCATGCTGAAGAACCTGACGCGTCTGATCTCCCTGGGGTCGGCCGCCCATCACACCCGCGCCGAAGTCGGCGTCGAGAAGCCCGAACTGAATCCGATCCAGTATTACGACGAGGCCGGATCGGGCCTGCTCCGGCTCGGCTCCGCCGCGGACCAGACTCGGGCGGACTCGCCGGACGGCGAGTTCGAGCTGATCCCGGTCCAGCGTTGGACCATGACCGGCGTGCGTTTCCACTGAACGAAGGGACGTCGGCCCGTCAGGGGCCGGCGTCCTCATCAGGGCGATCTCTCATGATGTTTCTGAAAACCGGCGTGCATGCGGCCGTGATCGACACGGCGCTCGTGATCCTGGATCTCGAGGCCGACAACTATTTCTGTCTGCCAAGCGGCGGCGAGACCGTCGTGCGCCGATCTGACGGCGGAGCTGAAGTCCTGGGCGGTTCGACGCGAGACACCCTCCAGGAGGCGGGACTGCTTCAAGCCCAAGCGCCACCGTTGGTGCGAGCGCTGCCGGCGAAACCCGCGCGGACCGTTATCCACGACCCCGCCGCCGTATCATGGCGCGATATCTACGCGGGTCTCGCCGCCGCGCTCGCGGTGCGGAAGATCCCGGCCGGGTCCGGGATCACCGCCTATTTCTCTGAACCCCCGCTACGACCTGCGGCCGAGCCGGAGGTGCAGCGCGCTGCGACGGCTTTCTGGCGACTGCAGCCCTGGCTCCCGATCGAGGGTGAATGCCTCGTTCGGTCGGCTTTGCTCGTTCATGCCCTGCATCGGCAGGGTCTCCGGGCCGACTGGGTGTTCGGGGTGAGGCTCTTTCCATTCATGGCGCATTGTTGGGTTCAGGTGGGTGACACCTGCCTGAATGATGATGTCGAACGCCTGTCTGCCTACCAGCCCCTGCTGTGCCGATGACGCCCGCTGTCGATGCGCGGGCTTACCTTCTGATCGACAGCAGCCACGCGACGCCAGCCGATCGGGATCGCCTCGATCAAGTCCGCCGGGACCTTCTGGCAGCGGGTTGGCGATCGGCTCTTGTTGTTGACCACATCGAAGTCTTCCTGGGACCCAACGCGATCGTGGCCGTGCGGCAGGTCCATCGCCGCCACATCCAGATCGGAACGTGGCGACCGAGCGACCGATCCTTGTCCTCGATTATTGGCACGAGCCGAACAGCAGGGAGCCTGGGATCGGAGGTCGTTCGATCCGGTTGGGGACGCTATATTCTGGCTTGGCGCGACGACGAAAGCCGTCTCGTTCTTATTCGAGACCCAAGCGGCGCCATCGATTGCGTGTGGTGGCGCAGCGGGGGGCTGAAACTGGCGTCGGATCAGCCTCCAGAGGTTGCGGATGCTCTCCTGCCACCGGAGATCGCGATCGATTGGGAGGTATTGGCGACGCTGTCGAACGATCCCGGACTGCTCAGCGACCGACCTCCGCTCCGAGGCCTGAACGTCGTCACGCCCGGAGATATGGTTCTTCTCGGCGACACCATGGAGCGCCATGCCCTCTGGCGTCCGTCCCGCTTTGTCGGGACCGCGTTTGACGACAGCCCTGACGCACTTCGCACCCTCGTGGATCAGGCGGTGGCCGTCTCTCTCGCACCCCATGAGCGCATCCAGGGAGAGATTTCCGGCGGGCTCGATTCCGCCATCGTTTCGGGAAGCGTCGCGGCCGCGGGGCTGGGCGCGCGCGCGCGCTTCGTCAACTATTTCGCTGATTGGAACGAGGGTGATGAACGAGCTTACGCACTGGCGGCGGCCGAGAAATCAGGACTGCGCCTCGAGGCGGCCAGAAAGCCCGTTGCAGCCATCACCGAAGCGCTTCTGCGCCCGCTGGGTGAAGGCATTCGCCCCGCACTGCATGGCGTCGACGTGGCCTATGATCGCGACGTCGCCCGACGCCTCCGCAAGGGGCGCGCCACCGCCCTCGTGACGGGGCAGGGCGGGGACGCAGTCTTCTATCAGGCGCCAGAGCCCCGCATCGTGGTGGACCGCCGGCGCCGCGAAGGGCTGGCCGGGTTCCGCCCGCGCTACTGGGGCGATATGGCCAGGTGGACCCGCCATTCCGCCTGGACGCTTGCGCGTCTGGCCCTTTGGCCTCCGCCCCGAAAGCCTTCGGCCGCGCCGCTCCATCCCTGGCTGGGAGATGCCGCAGATCTTCCGCCGGGGAAGTATGGACAGGTGCACCGTCTCGCCAACTGCCAGCTTTTCTGGAGCGATTGTTTGCGCGCGAGAGCCGCCGACCTGATCCATCCCCTGCTCAGTCAGCCCGTGATGGAGCATTGCCTCGCGATCCCCGCCGATCGCCTGACGTTGGGTCCGAGAGACCGCGGCCTTGCGCGCAAAGCCTTCGCGGGCCGTTTACCGCCGTCCATCGCCCAGCGTCGTGACAAGGGTGATCTGGGCCGGTTCTACGGACACGTCGTCCAGCGCAGCCTTCCGGACCTGCGTCCCCTCCTGATGGACGGGCTTATGGTCGAGCATCGGTTGTTCGATCGGGTGGAGCTCGGTCGGGATCTGGAGCCGGAACGTCTCTTATGGAGTCCCGGCGCCAACCGGCCCTTGCTGCTCGGGGTGCTCGAGGTCTGGGCGCGGCGCTGGACGCAGCGGCTCGAGGCGCGCTGGCGGACCGAGATATCGAGCCAGCCAATCCAGGATGCGCGCGTGTAGGTCCCTGACATTGCCGGGGCTCTCATAGACATGACCCTCGCCATAGTAGGTCACCAAGGCCGCTTCGCGGTTCAGTCGATAGAGTGCGCTGAACAGCGCGCCCATGCGGGCGTTCTCCTGATCGCCCTCAGCGAGAAGCGTGGGGCTTCTCAGACGTTCGACGCTGAAGAGAGGGCTCTGGGCGACGTAGTTCTCCGGGGAGGTCGAGAAGGCGCCGAACCGCCCTTGGCCCGTCTCGCCCCATCCGGCCATCTGTCCGACCGGAACGCCCTCGTCCGGGGACACGCGGAAGAAGGGCGGCAGTTCCATCGAGCGCGTCAGCTCCGGATAGCCGCTGGTGGCGATCACTGCCTTGAAGCGGTCCGACTGAGTCGCAGCGCGCAGGCTCGAATAGGCGCCGTAACTGTGGCCTGTCACGGCGACCCGGTCCGGATCGATCAGTCCCCGACGGCCGGCCTCGTCAACGATGGCGAAGATGCGGTCAGCGAGATCGTCCATTCGAGGTCCGGACGCTGGGTGGGGCAGATTGGCGATGAGAACGGCATAGCCTGCCCCGGCGATCACCGATGGATTGTTTTGCGGATTCCTGGACCCGGGCAGGATCGTCGCCGGCGGCGCCGACAGAGCTCTGCCGGGATAGATCTGGACCACGACAGGCGGGCGCTCGCCAACCGGCATGTTTGGAGGAAGCAGGAGCCAGCTCGTCAGGGCCTGACCCTCCGGTCCCAAGTGAGCGACGGGCTCGACGCGACCCCAGTCGATGTCACGCCACGCGGCGTTGACGGTCGTCAGCGTCTGGACCTCACCCAACGTATGAAGGCGTACGGTGGTGACGCCGCGTTCGTCCAGGCCGGTCGTCACGATCCCGGCCGGGAGCACCGCCAGAGGACGCTCACCCTCTGGAATGGGAGAAACACAGACCGGAGGCGACGGCGCCGCGGTGTGGATACAGGCCCCGTCAATAACCTTTCCCTGCCCAAGAAGAACGGGATCGGGGTTCCATTGCGCGGGATTGGCGCCGTCGGACATCTGCCCCAGGTCCACCAGCCGGCCCGAAACAGCCTTGGCCCCGTTGAGGGCGTAGAGCCCGTCGCGGCGCTGAATTACGGTCTGGCCCTCGAAGCGAGCGATCCGTTCACCGGACTCCTTGACCGGGAAGCGGGCCCCGTCATCCCGTCGCCAATGGCGGTTCTGATCGGTTTCGCCGACCTGCATCAGGGGCCGCGCACCGTCCCAGCTTCCCAGAGGGATGGCGACGCCGTCCCAGGTCCTCTGCAGCCAAGGACGGTCCGTGCCCGTGTCGAGCCTTGTGGCCCGTCCGTCGCGACCGATGAGCCAGTAGCGACCGCCCTCATCAAAGTCCGCCGATGCGGATGGGCGGCCGTAGGCGAGCAGGCGCGAGGAATCCGGGGCCCAGGACATCAGATACATGGCGAGGTCCTCGTCCGGCAGCGGATCGGCCACAGCGCCGCTGTCGAGATCAATCACCGCGAGACGCCGACGACGAATGGGATCCCCGACCAAGAGGGGTCGATCCGGGGTGGGCTGGATGTCCTCGGCGTTGCGAAGGGCGGCGAGACGGCGTCCATCCGGCGACAGCGCCAGATCGAACCATTCGCCCTGCGCCAGAACGCGCTGGCTGCCGGTCTGGGCGTTGACGAGGATAAGGCTGGAGGGCAGGGCTTGAGCGCGAGCATCGCGCGTCGCGCCACTGGGGATGTAAACGCCGCTCGAGGCATGACCGGAGGCCGCGTTCCGCCAAAGGCTTTCAATCCTGTCCTGGGTCTGGAACCCGACCCGCATCTGGATCGGGAAATCGTCAAGCGGCCGAGCAATGACGGCGACTTCGGTCTCTGATCTCCAGGCGATGGAGCGCCCGAACTGGCTCTGTTCCGGCGTGATCGAGAGCCACTGAACGGCGCCGCTCGCCAAGGTGAGGATACCCAGTCGGTAGGTGGCCTCGGTGACCTTGACCACCACCATCCGCGCGCCGCTCGGCGAGAAGGGGCCCGCGAGATAACCGACGTCGTGACCCGCCGCTGCAAACCGCCGCGGCGGCGACGTTCTGTCCGCCGCGTGGATCTCCAGTTCGGTCAACAGCGCGTAGGTCATGGTCTGGAAGCGATAGGTCGCAGCCTGGTCGTGGGCGGCCTGTCGCTCCACGACCACCCAGCGGCCATCGGGGCTGGCCCGGACCTGACCGACACCCTCCCGTTTAATCAGATCCTCCACTCCGAACCGATGGGTCTGAGCGGACGCCGGACAGACTCCGGCCAGGCTCGCCGCGAGGGCAAGCATCAACGGAAGCTGTCGCATCACCAGGCCTTGGTCAGCTGCAGCGAGATGAACCGGCCGAGCACGTTCGCGTTGGCCGCGTCGTAGGCGATCCCCTCCGGGGCGTCGTAGAACGGCGGATCGCGGTCAAAGAGATTCTGGACGGTCAGCGACACGGCGGTTCCGTCGAGCAAACCCCCGGCCGGTGCGAAGCGCACCAACACGTCGCCTGTGGACCAGGAGCCGATACGGCGACCGGTGAGGTCCGCATAATCCCCCACGTGGTTGAGCGAGGGCGACACCGTCCAGGGGCCGCGGGACCAGCTCGCTGACGCTCGTCCCCGCAGGCCGACCGGGAAGTTGGGGCGATCAAGCTGGGACACCGTCGGTGAGGTTGGTGTTGGCTGGGCGTCGAAACGCTCCAGCCAGGTCAGGTTAACGTCGAGATCGAAGGCGTTGTCCGCGAGATTGAAGCCGTAGCCGGCTGAGAGATCGAGGCCCTCCACCTGAACTTTGGCGGTGTTCACATAGCGGGCGTCCACGATCGCCCCATAGGAGGTCGCGGGGAACAGGTCGCGCAGGTTTGTGGTCGGCAGATCGAGAATGGCTTGGACGGCTGCGCGATCGGCGGCGTTGTTCACCGGATCAAGGGTGCGAACAAACGGGGCCAGCGAAGGATCTGAAAGGGCGGTGAGAATACTTTCGAGCGCGGGCTGACCGATGCGGTTGTCAAAGTCGGTCCGGAAGACGTTTGCGCCCAGTCTCAAACCAGGCAACCCAGTGGGCTTGATCTCAAAGCCCGCGGTCCATGTGTCCGCTTCCTCGGGCTCGAGGTTGGGATTGCCGCCGTAGAGGATCATCGACAGAATCTGCAGCGATCCACGCGGTAGAATGGATGGACTGGCGCTCGCCGCGTCGTTCAGTTCGCGCAGGGCAGGGGCCCGGAAGGAGCGACCGTAGTTTGCCCGGAGAAGGAGGCCTTCGGTCGGCTCCCACAGGACGCCGGCTTTCGGGCTCGTCGTCTGACCGATGTCACCATAATCTTCGAAGCGCGCTGCCAACGACAGATCCAGCCGGTGAAGGCCGGGAAGGGCGTTGGTCTCGCCGAACAAGGGGACACGCAACTCCGCAAAGGCAGCGCTGACATCGCGTTCGGTTTTCGTGCGAGCCCCGACGGTCGGAGCGGCGCCCGAGGAAAAGTTGGTGACCTGACGTTCGAAGGTTTCTCTTCGGAAGTTCAGCCCGGCTGCGAGCCGAAGCGGCCCTCCGGGCAGCGTCATGACTGTGCCGCCGATCTGCAGATTGGCAGAGAGATTTCCGGTCTGGCTTTGGTTTCGGGTGTAGCCGGCGCTGATGAAGTCCAGGATGGTCGCGCTGTTGGACGCGCCGCTTCCGAAGGGGTTGAAAAAGCCGTCGCGCGCCGTGCTGAAGGAGGTGGCGGGGCTGTCCGCAACCGCGCCGAGGGCTTCACGCAGATTGGTCGACTGCAAGGCGCCGTCGGAACCGGTATGGGCCTCTTCGCTGCTGTACGAGACGTAGGACTCCAGCCGCCAGTCGCCAAAAAGGTCAGCCGTCCCGCCCAGACTCGCGCCAAGGGATTCGACTTCGCCGAAGACTTTGGGAGGCGCGATCTCGCCCTGGAAGGAATAGGCGATCGTGTGCGAGCTGGCTCCGGTCGGTGACGCAAAATACGGGTTGGCTCGGGTGACTGTCAGCAGGGTGCTGATCGCCGTCGAGACCGTTTCATACTCGCGCATACCCCACCGAGCATCGCCACTGATCTCGAAGCGATCGCCGAAAGACTGGCGGGCGGCGGCATAGGCGCTTTGGCGGGTCTGGCGGGGCAGGATGTTGCTCGTCGCCCTGAAGTTCTCGAGATTGGTCTGCCCGACGCGGAAGTCGGCCGGGAGCAGGCCCACCCCATTCTGGCCATCGGGGATGCTGTACCGGGGAATGTAGCTGCCGGTCGCGGGGTCAAGAACGACGATGTTGCCGGGATTGCTGTAGAAGGAGCGTCGGTCGCTTCCGCCGAGCCAGCGGTGGTCCGCATCGCCGGCTCGCCGACGCTCGGATCCGGCCAGGGCCTCACGGTCATAGTATTCGTAGGTCAGCATCGCCGAGCCGCTCGACCATTGCCGTCCCAGAACCTGAGCGACCTGATATTCGCCGCTCGCGCCGTCGGAGGTGTTTCCGACCCTCACCCGGGTCTCGGCGCCATCATAGTCGTCTCTGAGGATGATATTCACGACGCCGCCGACAGCGTCGGCGCCGTAAAGGGCGGAGGCTCCGTCCAACAGGATATCGACGCGCTCGACTGCGGCGGTGGGGATTGTCGAGACATCGACGAAGTCGCCTTTGGCCCCCGTACCCGCGAGCCTGCGTCCATTGATGAGGACGAGCGTGGCGTCACTGCCCAGACCGCGTAGATTCACGCCATTGGCGTATGTCGAGTTCGTGCCGGAGCGATCGCCGCCGTTTCCCAGTGCGCCTTCGTTCGCCGTGCCGCCGAAATTCTGCGGCAAGCTCGCGAGCAGTTGGGCCACGGTTGCGCGGCCATTCCGATCCATCTCGTCCCGGGTCACCGTAACGACTGGCGAGGGGCCGTCGGCGACCCCCCGGATGAGGCTTCCCGTAACGACTACGTCCTCAATCTCGACAGCGTCGTCTGTCGCGTCCGCCCTTGCGTCCGGATCGTAGACAACCAGGGTATTGGGGCTCGTGCGCCGCGCGCGCAGGCCCGTGCCCTGCAGTAGCGCGGTCAGCGCCTGATCGGTCCGCAGAGCACCGCTGACGCCCGGAGACTGACGGCCGGCTACGAGGTCTGTGGAATAGAGGATTTGCTCGCCGCTCTGCGTGGCGAACAGCGGAAGAGCGGTTTGTAACGGGCCTGCCGGGACCCGGAACTGGACGGCAGGGGATTGCGCTTGGGCGACGACAGGCATTGCCGCCGCGACAGCGAGTGCTCCGAATGCAGACGAACAAAGACCGATACGCATAATAATCCCCCGAAATGGATATCCGCACAGACGCGGTTCGGGGAAGAGACGAAGGGGCGTGGCAAAACCCCTCAGCGCGCGCCCGCATTTTTTGCGGGGGCGTCACGAATGACGATCTGACCGGAAGCCGTGCGGTCGGCGACGACCGGATAGAGCTCGGTCAGCGCGGACACGAAGCCCTCCACATCGCCTGTGTTGAAGGCGCCGCTGACAGCGATATCGGCGATGGCGGGCGCATCCAGGACGACCTTGGACGCGGTGTACCGATTGACCTCGGCCACAGCGGCTTCGACGGTGTCGCCGGCGAAGATGAGGCGGCCGGATGTCCAGCTGGTCTCCGACGCCGCATCCACCGACCGGACGGCTGGACGCGGCGAAGCGGTGACAATCTGCTGGCCCGGGGCCAGGGACCACCGCGGCGTGGCTTGCCCCCGGTCTACGACATCGACCTTGCCTTCGACGAGCGTCACCTGCGCGCCGCCGCCCGCGCGGCGGACGTCAAACCGGGTTCCCACGGCGGTGACGTCGGTCGCGCCGGCGCGAACAACGAAGGGGCGGGCAGGATCGCCCTCCACATCGAAGAAGGCCTGGCCGCTCGCCAGCTCTACAGCACGGCGACGGCCGGTGAGCCTGACGGTGATGCGAGACTCGGTGTCCAGGGTAACCTTTGACCCATCGGCCAGGACGACGATCCGCCGTTCGCCCAGCCCGGTTTCATAGGACAGAGGACGGGCAGACCACATTGTCACGCCGACAACCACGGCGGCGACGGCCGCCACGGCGCCGATCGGTAAAAGGCCTTTGGCGAGGCGGCCCTGCAGTTTGCGCGAGGCGTCGGCGCGTGCGCGGGCCCCTGCAGTCAAGGCGGCGATATCGGCGTCGCCCTTGAGGCTCCCGGCCGCCTCCCACATCGTTTCTATCCGGGCATAGGCTTCAGCGTTCGCAGGAGTGCGGCGCCATTGACTGAAAGCAGTGATGTCCGAAGCCGCCACCCGCTTCTGGTTGAGGGTGGCGAACCACGACGCGGCCTCGCGTCGTCTTACGTCCAGGTCATTATCGGCAGTCATCGTTCGTGCCTTAGACGTCCAGTTGGGCCATGCAGTGCTCAACAGCCTTGGCCATCCGCCGTTCAACCGTAGCCAGGCTGATCCCGTGGGCCAGAGCAATCTCCGGATATGTCATACCGTCAAACCGGCTCAAGACGAAGACGTCCCGATACAGCGGCGGCATGGTCAGGAGAACCTGCTTGAGGTGAAGCCGGTCGACAGGCGCGTCGGCCGCTGTGACCCACATAGGAATCGCCCCCTGCATCGCCCGGTCCCGCAGCGCCATCCGGCGTCGCTCGTCGCGAACCAGGTTTAGCGCGACGCGAAGAAGCAGAGCCTTGGGGTGGCGGATATCTTCGAGGAGATAGGGAGCCAGGCGAAGATAGGTTTCCTGCACCACATCGGCGGCTTCATCGGCGCCCACACGTCCGCGCAGCCGTCTTCCCAACCACCCCGAATAGCGTCGGTAGAGCCCATTCAGGCTCGCCGCAGCGCCCGGATCCATCTCCTTCACATCGCTCAAGGCGACCTCCCGCCGGTTTTCAGGAGGCAGGAATCCGAGAGCGCGCCCGCCTCGACCGGGCGCACACAGGGGTGCGCCGCGGTCACCAGCGGACGGACGCCGCGCGTCGAGGCGCGGTCGTAAAGATTGAGCTTCGCACAGGGGATTCCCGGCCCCTGTCGACGCAAGCGCCGACGGCCGACAATGAATCAAAGCGAGTCCCGGTGCAAGGCGGAGGGGTCGGGCGAGGAATCCTCTGCGAAGAGGCCCGCTACTTCAGGGTGAAACGCCGCCTCCGCCGCTGACGGACCCCGGCTCAAGTTGCGCCCGTATCTGACGGCGCCCGACGCCGGACTGTGTAAGCGGTCGCCAAAGCAGGGGCAATCAGTCTCTGGCGCTGGCTTCGATCCTGAGGGGCGGCGGGTCCGACGTCGATTCTCCGCAACTTTCTTGCGGAGAATGCGCAACTCCCCTGTGTTGCTCGTGACCGCTGGTCCGTTCAGCCTTCACCGGTCAATCGCGAGTGAAATCATGGCTCCGAACCTCCAACCGAATGTCGGCTCTCGAGTATTCGCCTTGAGCCCGCGAGAGCTGGAGTGCCTGTTGTGGGTCAGTCGCGGCAAGAGTTCGGGAGATATCGGCGCCATCCTCGGATTGTCGCCGCGCACGGTCGACAGCTACCTTGAGAAGGTGTGCTCGAAGCTGCGCGTGCGCACCCGGATAGAGGCCGTCGCGGTCGGGGTGGGGGCTGGGGTTATCGAACCGGAGTGACATCGTTGGTCACACGCGATACGCGAGTTTTCCGATGAGAATCGGAGCATGATTGCGCGCCTGAACGGTGATCAGGTCGCTTATGCCCGGAGACGTCGTCCAAGCTTTCGCCGGGGAGATCGCATCACGCGATGTGCGTCGCCTCGAATCCTATCTGTCGGAGCAGGTCGCGGCCCAGTTCGACATCGCGGGCGAACTCGTCGGACGTACAGCGCTTCTCGGCTTCTGGCGTCGGCTTTTCCAAAGCTATTCTCTGTTCGAACTTCACATCCTCAAGTCCGTCACCCAGGGCGAGTTGGTCATCGCCGAAAGCCTCTATCTGCTGGCCGCGAACCGTGGCCTCGTCATGAACGTCCGCGTCATCAACGTTTTCGAGGTTGAGAAGGGCGTGATCACTCGGTGGCGCGATCACGCCGATCTGGCCGAGGTGCCTCTGGCGGAGAAGGATCGTTGGCGTCGCCTCAGCGCCGCCCGTTGGTGAGGAGGGGAGGGGGCGGGCCGGGAACTTCTGTGTGAAGCTCGACGTCTTCACCCGTGATCGCCGCCGACGCAGAACGTCCCCTGGCTCAAGATCAAAGGCTATCCGGTCGAGGCCCGCCGGGGACCATCTTAGCCGGAGTAGGAACCAAGCCAAACCCTTGAGTGCGGTGCGCGCGCCAGAGCTTGCGGGCGTGCGCCGACGCCGCTCGAACGCCGCCAGTGATCGGTCCACCCTCTGACCCGCGGAACGCAGGACGAGGCTTGACAGGCCGGGGCGTTCGCGCCCGTTAGGGGGGGGGCAGTGCGAAGTCAGGATCCGGGATGAACACGTCTGAACTTCGCGACGGCCTCGAAGCCCGACAGGTCTGGATCTATTTCGCCGCCGTGATCGTCGCGACGGCCATTGGGTTCGTGATCCCGGGCACGGCGGTGCTGGAATCGGCGATCAATCCGGCGCTGGCCCTGATGCTGTTCGTCACCTTCCTGCAGGTGCCCGTCGCCGCCCTCGGCCGGGCGCTTCAGGAATTGCGGTTCATGGGCGCCTTGCTGGCCGTGAACTTCATCGCCGTGCCTCTGCTTGTCCTGGGCCTGGTGCAGTTCCTGCCGGCCGATCCCCTGATCCGTCTCGGCGTGCTGATGGTGCTGCTCTGTCCCTGCATCGACTATGTCGTGACCTTCGCTCATCTGGGTCGAGCGGATGCCCGGTTGCTCCTGGCCTCGACACCGGTGCTGCTGATTGCCCAGATGGCGCTCTTGCCCATCTATCTGCGTCTGTTCCTCGGCGCCGAGGCGGCGGCCTATGTGCAGCCAGGTCCGTTCATCCACGCCTTCGTCTGGCTGATCGCCATCCCGTTCGTTCTGGCGGCGCTGGTCCAGACCTGGGCGGCCCGCAGCAAAACGGGCGAGCGAGTCTCGTCTGGTCTCGGCCTGGCGCCGGTGCCGGCCACGGCCTTGGTGCTCTTCATCGTCGTCGCCGCGGTCATGCCGCAACTCGGACAGACCCTCGACCGGACCCTGAGTGTCGTGCCGGTCTATGTCGCCTTCTCCGTGCTGGCGCCGCTCATCGGATGGGCCGTCTCGCGGCTCGCAGGGCTGACGCCGGAAGCCGGCCGCGCCGTCGCCTTCAGCGCCGGGACCCGCAACTCGCTCGTGGTCCTGCCGCTGGCCCTGGTCGTGCCCGGCGCCATCCCCCTGGTCCCGGCCATCATCGTCACCCAGACTCTGATCGAGCTCCTGGCGGAGTTGGTCTACATTCGCGGCATCCCCGGGCTGGGACGTCGGTCAGCCTGATCAGGGGAACGCTAAAGCTTGATTGTTTCCATAGTTCGACTAATTCAGAACTATGGAAACGGAAGCCTCGATTCTCGCTCTCGCCGCCTTGGCGCAGTCCACGCGGCTGGAGGCGTTTCGTCTCCTCGTGCGCCACGAACCCGGCGGTTTGCCGGCCGGTGAGATCTCGAACCATCTGGCCATCCCGGCCAATACACTGTCGTCCCATCTCGGCGTTCTGACCCGCGCGGGGCTGATCAGGTCGGAGCGGCGCAGCCGCTCGATCATTTACCGGGCCGACCTGGACCGGTTCCGCGAGCTGGTCCTGTTCCTGCTTAAGGACTGCTGCGAGGGGAGGGCGGACCTGTGTCAGCCCTTGCTGGCCGAATTCGCACCCTGCCGCCCCTGAGGATCCCATGGACGTCGTCATCTATCACAACCCCGCCTGCGGGACGTCGCGCAACGCGCTTGAGCTGATCTGCCATGTCGGCATGGAGCCGCACGTCGTCGAGTATCTGAAGACCCCGCCGTCGCGGGCCATGATCGCCTGGCTGGCCGAACGCACCAGCGCGCCGCTGCGCGACCTGTTACGCGAAAAGGGCACGCCCTTCGCCGAACTGGGCCTCGGTGATCCAGGCCTCAGGGACGATCAACTGCTCGACGCGATCGAGGCCCATCCGATACTTCTCAACCGCCCGATCGTCGTCAGTCCCCTGGGCGTTCGACTCTGCCGGCCATCGGAGGCCGTGCTCGATCTTTTGCCCGACGACGATCTCAAACCCTTTACCAAGGAGGACGGCGAGGTCGTCATCGACGCCGCCGGCCAGCGGGTGAAGCGATGATCGACACCCCCGTGACGACTACGTCGCCGCGTCGCCTGTCCTTCCTCGACCGCTGGCTGACGCTGTGGATCTTCGTGGCCATGGGTCTCGGCGTGGCTCTGGGGACGCTGGCGCCGGGTCTGCCCGCCTGGATCAATAGCCTCTCGATCGGCACGACCAACATCCCAATCGCCGTCGGTCTCATCCTGATGATGTACCCGCCGCTGGCCAGGGTCCGGTACGAGGCGCTGCCGCGTGTCTTCGCCGACAAGCGGGTGCTGGCCCTGTCGCTGTTCCAGAATTGGGTGCTGGGCCCGGTGCTGATGTTCGCGCTGGCGGTGATCTTTCTGCGCGATCAGCCGGAATACATGACCGGCGTCATCCTGATCGGACTGGCGCGCTGCATCGCCATGGTGCTGGTGTGGAACCAGCTGGCGCGGGGCGATAACCAGTATGTCGCCGGTCTCGTCGCCTTCAACTCGATCTTCCAGATCCTGTTCTTCAGCCTCTACGCCTGGATCTTCCTCACCGTCCTGCCGCCCCTGTTCGGCCTGCAGGGCAGTGTGGTGGACGTCAGCGTCTGGACCATCGCCGGGGCGGTCCTGGTCTACCTCGGTCTTCCCTTCCTGGCCGGCTTCCTGACCCGTCGCAGCCTGATCGCCCGCCGGGGCGCCGATTGGTACGAGCGGCGCTTTCTGCCGCGCATCGGACCGATCACCCTGATCGCCCTGCTGTTCACCATCGTGGTCATGTTCAGCCTCAAGGGCGGGGAGGTGGTGGCCCTGCCGCTGGACGCCCTGCGCATCGCCATTCCGCTGACGATCTACTTCCTTGTGATGTTCGTGGTCAGCTTCCTCATGGGCAAGCTGATCGAGACCGACTATCCGCGCACCACCGCCCTGGCCTTCACCGCGGCCTCGAACAATTTCGAACTGGCCATTGCCGTCGCCATCGCGGCCTTCGGCCTGACCTCGCCGGTCGCCTTTGCGGCCGTCATCGGTCCCTTGGTCGAGGTGCCGGTGCTGATCCTGCTGGTGTCGGTCGCGCTGTGGATGGGACGCCGCTGGTTCCCGGATACGGCTCCGCCGGCGGACGCGGCCTGATGGTCGTCCTGCATCTCCTGGACGCGGATGACGTCGGCCTGATCGCGGCCCTGCGCGGCGCGGGTCTGCCCGAGCCTGGCGCTGGTCGATACTTCGCCGCCCACGAACACGGCGGCATCGCCGGCTATGTCGGCCTGGAAGGGGAGGGGCAGGATCTCCTGCTGCGCTCCCTGGTCGTGCTCGCCGACCTGAAGGCCCAAGGGATCGGGAGCCGCATACTGACCGCCGTCGAGGCCATGGCGAGCGATCTGGGTAGCGAACGGCTTCACCTGCTCACCACGACGGCCGAGCTATTCTTCGCCCGGCGTGCTTTCGTCTCCGCCGAACGGGCGTCCGCGCCCCTTGCGATCCGGCAAACCCGCGAGTTCGCGGACGTCTGCCCGGCGTCAGCGGCCTATCTCATCAAGGACCTCTGATGACTTTCGCCCGCCTGCGGCCGCTGCCGGATCCGGATCACCTGCCGGCTCTGGATGCAGCCTATCTGTCCGCCGACCCCGCCCGGGGGCTAGGTCCGACCGATCCCGCGCCGCGGATCCTTCTCTTGTATGGATCGCTGCGCGAGCGGTCGTATTCGCGGCTCTGTGTCGAGGAGGCGGCCCGTCTGCTGCAGCGAATGGGATGCGAGACCCGCATCTTCGACCCCTCCGACCTGCCCCTGCCGGGCGCGCCCGGCGACGACGACCACCAGGCGGTGCGCGAGCTGCGCGAGCACGCTTTCTGGTCGGAGGGCATGGTCTGGTGCAGTCCGGAACGGCATGGCCAGGTCTCCGGCCTGATGAAGCTGCAGATCGACCATCTGCCGCTCAGCCTGGGCGGCCTGCGCCCGACCCAGGGCCGCACCCTGGCGGTGATGCAGGTGTCGGGCGGGTCGCAGAGCTTCAACGCCGTCAACACCCTGCGCCTGCTGGGCCGCTGGATGCGGATGATCACCATCCCCAACCAGTCCAGCGTGGCCAAGGCCTTCCAGGAGTTCGACGAGGCCGGCCGGATGAAGCCCTCGGCCTACTATGAGCGGATCGTCGATGTGATGGAGGAATTGGTGCGCTTCACCATCCTCACCCGGCCGCACGCGGCCCAGCTGGTGGACCGCTATTCCGAGCGCAAGGCGGCCGGGATTCCCCTCGACGCCGCCTCCGATCTGTCGGGGATCGTCATCGCGCGCCAGGCGTGACCTCCCCTCGACCACGCGAACACGCCTCGCATTCCTCCCGCCTTAATACGGACCTTGACGCCATGGCCGCGGCGGCCGCCGAGCATCGCGATGGCCGTAACTCGCCAGAAGTGGCGAAAGGCTATTCTCCGGGTGACGTTCTCATCCTGACGAACCTCCAGGCCCTTGCCGCGCTTAGCAAGGGGGACCAGGCGCGGGCCGTCCGGCCGAGAACAGTAATGCCCGAAGCGGAATAGGAGCAGGACGTGCCTCGCAACGCAGCCGATTTCCTGTCGATTTACCAGCAAGGCTTCGTGAGGGTCGCTGCGTGCCGTCCCGTTTGCAGGATCGCGGATCCGGCGTTCAATCTGGAGCAGACCCTGAGGCTCGCCCGTGAGGGGAACGAGGCCGGGACCGCGTTGATGGTTTTCCCGGAGCTCGGCCTGTCGGGCTATTCCATCGACGACCTGTTTCTGCAGCGGGCGTTGCTGGACGAGGTCGAGCGGCAACTCGTGAACCTCGTGGCCGAAAGCCGCGATCTCCACCCGGTCATACTGGTCGGCGCGCCCCTCCGTCGTGAGGGACGTCTGTACAATTGTGCGGTGGCTATCCACCGGGGGCGGATCCTTGGCGTGGTGCCAAAGGGCCATCTGCCCAACTACCGCGAGTTCTATGAAAAGCGATGGTTCGCCTCCGGGCGGGATGTGGAAGGCGAGATTACGATCGGGGGCGAGACCGTTCCATTCGGAATGGATCTGCTGTTCCAGGCCGACGACGTCGATGGCCTGATCTTTCATGTCGAAATTTGCGAGGATGTGTGGGCGCCCGCGCCGCCCAGCGACTTCGCCGCGCTCGCCGGCGCGCTGATTCTGACGAACCTGTCCGCAAGCAACATCGTGGTGGGAAAGGCGGACACGCGGCGAAGACTTTGCGAGCTGCAGTCCGGCCGCTGTTGGGCGGCCTACATCTACTCCGCGGCCGGGTATGGAGAATCGACGACCGACCTGGCCTGGGACGGACAGGCCTGTATCTACGAGCTGGGGGCGCAGCTCGCGGAGACCGAGCGCTTCAGCCTGGGGTCCCAGATGGCCGTCGCGGACATAGACGTGGAACGGCTGCAGCTGGAACGTATGCGTACCGGCACCTTTAACGAGGCCGCGATCGCCAACGGGATGCCCGACCGGCGCTTTCGCCGGGTGACCTTCCATCTTGATCCGCCAGTTCACAACCTCGGCCTGCGACGACGCATCGACCGTTTTCCCTTTGTGCCCAACGATCCCTCCCGCCTCGACCAGGACTGCTACGAGGCGTTCAACATACAGTTGAGCGGGCTGGCCAAGAGGCTTGAGGCGACCGGAACAGCCAAGATCTGCATCGGCGTGTCCGGAGGGCTGGATTCCGCGCACGCCTTGATCGTCGCGGCCAAGGTCTTCGATCTGCTTGGACGTCCGCGCACGGACATTCTCGGGATCACAATGCCCGGCTTCGGCACGAGCGCGAGGACCAAGTCTAACGCCTACGCCTTGATGAACGGGCTCGGCGTGACCGTCGAGGAAATCGACATCAAGCCGCTCGCCCAGCAGATGCTGCAGGACCTGCGCCATCCGTTCGCGAGGGGCGAACCTGTGTACGACACGACGTTCGAGAATGTGCAGGCCGGGCTCCGGACAGATCTCCTGTTCAGGGCCGCCAATCAGCGAAACGGCATGGTGCTCGGCACCGGCAACATGTCCGAGCTTGCGCTTGGCTGGTGCACATACGGCGTTGGCGACCAGATGAGCCACTACAACGTCAACGGCTCGCTCCCGAAAACCCTCATTCAACACCTCGTCCGTTGGACAGCGGCGAACCGCCTGTTCGACCCCGCGGTGTCCGACGTCCTGCTCGACATCCTGGCGACAACGATTTCACCGGAGCTCATCCCGCAGACGGCCGAGGGCGAGTCGCAGAGCACCGAAGGCAAGATCGGCCCCTACGAGCTCCACGACTTCTGGATCTACTATCTCACCCGGTTCGGGCTGCGGCCCTCCAAGATCGCCTTCCTGGCCTTGCACGCCTGGCAGGACGCCGCCGCCGGGAATTGGCCGCCGGGCTTTCCGGACGAGCAAAAGCGGGCCTACCCCATCGGGTCTATTCGCAGCTGGCTGGAGGTGTTCCTGCAGCGCTTTTTCGCCAATCAGTTCAAGCGCTCGGCCCTGCCGAACGGACCCAAGGTCACGACAGGCGGTTCTCTGTCGCCGCGGGGCGACTGGCGCATGCCCTCGGACGCTCATGGCCAGGTCTGGATCGACGAGCTGCATCGCAACGTGCCGGAGGTTCTTGATCCCGCAAGCGACGACATTCCAACGAAAGAGCCCGATGTGCTGCCCGCCGGAGGCAAACCCATCGTCCGATAAGGCCGTCGCCCGGCTGCGAACTCCGGGGTCGGAGGGGCGGTTCAGGAACCGGAAGCCGGCGCCTGCCCATCCGGCGCCCGGCGGGGCGGAAGATTAGGTGAAGGGCTGGCGACCCTAGCCGATGTCCGCCGGCCGCGCGCCCTTCGGCGCCGCATGCCGGGAGAAGCCGACCACGAGGATGGCGATCGTCAGCAGCTGAACGGCGACGCCTTCGACCGTCGGGTAGAGGCCGAGGATTTCGATCCGGGGGATCCAGGCCAGCGGGTGGACATCGAGCCAGCCTGCCTCCTGCAACGCCGCCACCCCCTTCCCGACGAGGACGACCGACAGGATGGCCATGAGGATCGAGCTCAGGGAGAAGAACCGGCCGATCGGCAGGCGCTTGCTGTAGGCCAGCAGGGCCCAGGCCACTATGGCCAGGATGACCACCGCCGTCAGGGCGCCGGCCAGCATGCCGAGGTGGCCGCCTTGGCTCCAGATCGCCGCATAGAAGAGGATGGTCTCGAACACCTCCCGGTAGACCACGACGAAAGACAGCAGGAACAGGAACCAGGCCGACCGTTTCGACAGCGCGTGGGAGAGCTTGTCGCGGATATAGGTCTGCCAGGCGTCGGCGTGCGACTTGCCGTGCATCCAGATGCCCACCGAGACGAGCACGACGGCGGCCAGAAGCGAACCGAACCCTTCGGTCAGTTCCCGGCTGGCACCGCTGATGGAGATGAAGAAGGTCGCGGCCGCCCAGGTGGCCCCGCCGGCGACCAGCGCGGCGACCCAGCCGCCGTGGACGTAGCGCAGCACCTCGGGCCGTTCGGCCTTCCTGAGGAAGGCGATCATCGCCACCACGATGAGAAGGGCCTCTAGGCCTTCGCGCAGGAGGATGGTGAAGGCGCCGAGGAAGCTGGCGACATTGTCCGCCTCCTGGGGCGCGAGGGCCCGCTCGGCCGTGTCCAGCAGGGCGTTCGCACGCGCGACCCGACCGGCGACCTCCTCGGCGGGCGCACCCCGGCTGATCGAGACGCGCAGCTCGGTCATGGCGGTCTCGACCCGGCGCAGCAGGGCGCCGTCCCGGGCGCCGAGGGCCGGCTCGATCGGCTCGACGCCGTCGAGGTAGGCGGACAGCGCCGCGTCGGTGGCGGCCTTGCGATCGCCCCGTCGATAGGCGGCCTCGCTCTCCGCCAGGCGCGTCCGCGCCAGGGTCAGCGTCGATCCGGCCGGGCGCGCCGCCGCCTCGGGATGACGTCGCAGATAGGCGGTCAGGGCTCGCGCCCGGGGTTCGCCGAGGCGGGTGGCCAGCTCGGCCGGCGTGGTCTGGGTGAGGGCGGCCAGGTCGGGGAAGGCCGCGCGGACCGCCGGATCGCCGTCCCACAGGCGCTTGCCCTCGGCGGCTTCGGCGTCGGTGAAGGCGAAGCGGCCGACATAGAAGGCCAGCGCCCAGCGGTCCTCGGCCGGCAGGTGCGAGAAGCTGGCCATCGCCGTGCCCTCCAGCCCCTGGTCGATCACCTGGTAGAGCCCGAAGACGCTGCGCTGGCGCGCGCGCTCCACGTCGGCGAAGGCGATCGCCGGCGGATCGAGCCCTTCGGCGCCGGGGCCGTCGGCGCGCCCGGTCACGCCGTGGCAGACCGCGCACTGCTCGGCGTAGAGGGCGGCGCCGCGGGCCAGGTCGGGCGGGAACGAAGGCGCAAGCGGGCTCGGATAGGCCGCCAGCACCGCGCCGGCCAGGGCCTTGGCCCGGGCGCCGACGACGGCCGGATCCGCCTTGTCCCGGATGGCCGCCTGCAGGCCCTCGGCGTCGCGCATCAGGGCGGCCTTGGCCGGGTTGGCCGGCAGGGCGTCCAGACGCGTCCGGATCTGGGTGCTGAACTCGATCATCTCGCCGTATTCGGCCGGGTTGACGACCTCGCCGTCGGCCACTGCGCCGGCGTAGTCGACCGCCACATAATCCAGCAGCCGCCAGGCGACCTGGGCCTCCGAGGCGGACGGCGCCTGGGCGAGGGCCGGGGCGGCCAGCCCTAGGGCGAACAGCAGGGTGAGCAGACGGAGCAGAGGACGCATGGGAGACCTAGTTGTGAGCGGCTCGCAATAGCATTCAAGCGACGCCGCTGTCGCGTCTAAACCGCGGACGCGCCCGGGCCCGCAGAGGCGGCCGCGATCGCGGCTTCCGGCGGGTCAGACCTCGTAACGCGCGGCCGTCAGAGGTGGATCGTGCGCTCGGCTACCGCCAGGCAGGCTTCGCGCAGGGCTTCCGGCAGGGTCGGATGGGCGTGGCTTGTCCGCGCCAGATCCTCGGCTGCCGCGCCGAACTGCATGGCGGCGACCGCTTCATGGATCAACCCGCCGGCTTCGGGGCCCAGGATGTGCACGCCGAGGATCTTGTCCGTCGCGGCGTCGGCCAGAACCTTGACCAGACCGTTCTTCTCCAGACGCGCCTTGGCCATGGCGTTGGCGGAGAAGGGGAAGCGCCCCACACGGTAGGCCACGCCGGCCGCCTTGAGGTCGTCCTCCGTGCGGCCGACCGAAGCCAGTTCCGGCCAGGTATAGACGACCGCCGGAATCGTTCCGTAGTCCACATGGCCCGCGCCCCCCGCCAGGCGTTCGGCCAGGGCGATCCCTTCCTCCTCCGCCTTGTGGGCCAGCATGGCGCCGCCGATGACGTCGCCGATGGCGTAAACCCCGTCGGCGCTGGTCCGGAACCCTTCGTCCACCGGAATAAAGCCCCTGCGGTCGGGCGCAATGCCGACCGTTTCCAGATCGAGCCCGGCGGTGGCGGGCCGTCGGCCGATGGAGACCAGCACGACATCGGCCTTGATGGTTCCTCGCGCGCCATCGCCCATGGGCTCGACGTCGAGGACGACGTCGTCGCCCTCCATCCGCGATCCGACCACCTTGTGCCCAAGGCAGAACTGGAAGCCCTGGGCCTCGAGCACCTTGTGCAGCGTCGCCGACATCTCCGAGTCGACGCCGGAGGCGATCCGGTCGAGCACTTCGATGACCGTGACCTCGCTGCCGAGCCGACGCCAGACCGACCCCAGCTCCAGTCCGACGTAGCCGCCGCCGATCACCGCTAGATGGCGCGGCGCCGCCGTCAGGCTCAGGGCGCCGGCGGAGGTGACGATCCGCCGCTCGTCGATGGGCAGGTCGGGCAAGGTCGCCGCTTCCGATCCGCTGGCGATGACCACCGCCTTGCGGGCCTGCACCTCGAAAGCGCCGTCCGCGGCGCGCACCTCCACCCGGTCGCGCGCCAGCAGCCGGCCGCGGCCCTGGAAGCGGGCGACCTTGTGCTTGCGCAGGAGGTAGGCGACCCCTTCGCCAAGCTCGGTCACCACCTTGCCCTTGTGCCGCATGACACCGTCAAGATCGGCCCGCACATTGTCGACCATGACGCCGAACGCTTCGAGATTGCGCGCCATCTCCAGCCGCTCGGTGGCCTGGAGCAGCGCCTTGGACGGAATGCAGCCGATGTTCAGGCAGGTCCCCCCGAGCAGTTCGCGGTCGTCGATGACCGCCACCGACAGGCCGAGTTGGCTCGCCCGGATAGCACACGGGTATCCGCCCGGCCCGCCGCCGATGATCACCAGGTCGTAGGAGGTCGTCGAACGGCTCATGGCGTCAGCCTTTGCTGCGAGTGGATGGGAGAGAAGGGCCCCGGCCAGCCCGAGGAACCGGCATCAGGCGCCCCCCTCATTGAGGGCCGCGTCGCGCGTCTCCATTCGGAACCCGCTTCCGGGGAGGGCCGGCAGGCGGCGGAAGTCGATCTCCAGATCCTGATCCGGCAGCCGGTAGTTCAGGTCGGCGAGCAGGCCGACGGCGCGCTCCATCAGCTCCAGGACGATCCCTTCGCCAGGGCAACGGTGACCGGTCGCCGCATCCCCACCGCCCTGGGGGATGAGACCGAACGGATCTCCGGAGCCGTCGCTGAACCGCTCCGGCCGGAACGCCTCGGGATCAGTCCAGTGTGCGGGATCGTGATTGGAGCCATAGAGGTCGAGGACCACCTGACGGCCCTCCGGGAAGACCAGGTCGCGCCAGCGAAACGGCGCGCGCACACGCCCGATCACTGCCGGGAAGAACGGATAGAAGCGTCGGACTTCCTGGACGAAGGCGCGGCGACGTCCGGGGTCGGCGACGGCCAGACGGGCCGCATCCGGGTGAGCCTGCATCGCGTGCGCCACAAACACGATGTAGACCGAGGTCGCGACAGTCGGCCGCAATACATTGGCCAGTTCGACCGCCGCCGTGTGGATCGGCAACGGTTCGCCGTCCTCGGCGCGGGTCCAGGCCCAGGCGTGGGCGGCCGTGTCCGGATCCGGCGACAGACGGCCGGCGCGAATGTCTTCAATGATCGAGCCCAGCCAGGCGTCGACGCGGCGACGCGCGTGCCTCGACCACAGATGCCGGGGGCCCCGCGATCCCGCCGCGTCGAACAGCGCCCTCAGGTGACGGACCCGCTTCGCTTCGTCGTGCGGCTCAAGCGGCACGCCGGCCCAGCCGCAGACGGCCCGCGTCAGCACCGGCTGCAGGGCGTCATAGAGCACGATGTCCTCCTCGCCGGCCCATTCGACGGTCGCGCGCCGCCACTCCGCTTCGAACAGTTCGCCCAGCCGCGCGACACGGGCTGGCGACATCAGGGACATGAACACGCCCTTGCGAGCGCGGTGGGCCTCGCCGTCCAGCCCCTGGACGCCGCCCTCGCCGAGCAGCGTGCGGCGGACCGGCGCCGGCATGGCGCCCGCCCGCACGATGCGGGTCTCGTCATAGAAGATCCGCGCCGCCTCGCGGCCTCTCAGACAGGTCGTCTCCTTCAGCGCCAGGCGGGTCTCGACGACGTCGGCGCCGGCCTGCTCGAACAGGTGGGAAAGGCGCCGATAAGGGTCTGTCAGCAGGGCCAGGGTCTGGTCGCCGTGTCGCGAGGTCGGCCGATGCGTCATCGAAATCCTCCACAAGGACGGGCGGTCCGCGACGGGAGCCGGCAATCGCCTCCAAACGTCGCGGTGGGCTAATGGCTCCGGGGTCTTTGCGCCTTCCGGATCTTGCACAGGGTCAAAGTGGCGCGGATGGATCGTGCAACGCCTCGATCACCTTGCAGGCGGAGACCCGGCCCCCGGCGCATTCCGTCGTCATCCGCGACAGTTCGCGCTGGAGGGCGCGGAGCCGGGCGATCTTCTGTTTCACATCGGCGAGATGACGTTCGGCCAGGGTGCTGGCCTCGGCGCAGGGCCGATCGGGGTGATCCGACAGATCAAGCAAGGAGCGGATCGAATCCAGATCGAAGCCCAGCTGGCGGGCATGCCGGATGAATGACAGGCGGCGCTCAGCCGCGTCGTCATACATGCGCCGGTCGCTGGCGGTGCGCGGCGGCGGCGGAAGCAAGCCGATTTCTTCATAGAAGCGGATGGTCGGAACCTTGACGCCCGTGGCGGCGGCCAGTTTGCCGATGGGGCGCAACCCGGACGAGGCGGGAGAGGGGAGGGGCATCGCGTCAGCTCGTAACGGCGGGTGAAAGGCATCTGGGGCGGGGAGGGATCATCGGCCCAGCCCCATCAGGACGACGGCGATGCCGAAGGCGGCGATCGTGGAGGCGCCGGTGAGCGCCATGCCGAAGGCCGGGACCGCCGCGCCCTGCGCGTAACCCAGGGCGAAGAAACCCCGACCGACCAGATAAGGAGGGACCAACACCAGCAGCAGGATCATCTCCTCGCCGCGCAGCAAGGTGGCGAGCACCAGGTGGGCGCTCACCGCCAGAACGGTCTGTTCAAGCGAGTTCTGTAGCACGGCGGCGGGTACGGCGAGCCTGGCGCCGGGCGCCGCATCGGCGGACCCGGCCGGTCGGCGTCGGACCGGAAACGGATGCTGGCCACCACCCTCAAACACCCCGCGAGCCACAGGAAGACCGGGAGATTCGCCTGCAGGGCATAGGCCAGCCTATCGGCCGTCGCCATGTCGCGCGCCGCGCCGAGAAGGGGCGGGGAAAGCCGCAGCCAGGCGGAGGCCGCCGCTGAGGCGGTGATGAGAATCGCCGGCGCCGAGCGGACGGCGATCGCCCTCTGTTCGGCGGGAAGCCTCATCGCGCCGCCCGTCCCAGGGTCGAGGACGCCGCGCGGCTGTCCGAGCCCCGGACGGTGAGGAGGAGCAGCGCGACGCCGCAGACAATGGCCGCATCGGCGAGGTTGAAGGTCGGCCAGTGCGCCGCCCCCCAATGAAGATCGATAAAATCGGTGACCGCGCCAAAGCGTAGCCGGTCGACGAGGTTCCCGATCGCTCCACCGGCGATGAGGCCTGCGGCGGCCGCCGTCACGGCGCTGCGCGTGCGCCAGATCCACGCCAGCAGGGCGCCGATGATCAGGAAGGCCACGGCGCTCAGCGCCCAGCGGCCGACGGCGCCTGAGCCGGCGAACAGGCCGAAGGTGACGCCGGGGTTGAACCCGAGACGCAGCGAGAGAAACGGCGTGAGGTCGATCGGAGCGTCCAGCTGAGCGCGCGCCGCGGCCTTGGCGGCCTGATCCACGACGGCGATCAGCGCCGCGAGCGTGAAGGCGATCGTCTGCAGGCGGCCGGGAACGCGTCGCGTCGGGTGCATGGTGATCATGAAGCCTCCAATGGATTTCAACTGATTTTGGGCCCTCTAGTTACTAGAGGATCAAGCGGGTTTTATCTGACGGGCGTTTCTTTCATGGAAGCCATGCATTCTCGGCATGATCGTCTAGCCAATGGGAGATGCATGCTTCTCGCGAAAGGGTAATCCGATGACTGAACCCCCTCTCGTCCTGTGCACTTCCTCGCCCGGCTGCAGTTGCGGCGTGGCCTCCAGGTTCGACGGCGCCACCCCGCCTACCGGCGCATCCTGATGGCGGTGATCGCCGTCAACGGCGCCGCCTTTATGGCCATAGCCAGCGGCGCCTCCCTGCAAGGCTCGGCGCCCCCTGGGCGCCAATGTGCTCGACTTCCTGGCCGACGCGCCACCTACGGCATCAGCCTGGCCGTGATCGGACGTTCGGTCGCCGTGCAGTCCGGGGCGGCCAATGGCCAAGGCGCCAGCCTCGTTGCGTTGGTGCTGTTATTCCTCAGCTACGCGATCTCGCGAGCCACCTCCGGGGCGCCGTCCTGTGGCATCACGGGACTGGGCGCTCTGGGCTTCTTCGCCAACGCCCTGGCCGGCTTACTGCTGGTCCGCCACTGCGCAGGCGACTCCAACGTCCGCTCGCTCTGGCTATGCGCGCGCAACGACTTTATCCAGAGCCTGGCGTCGCGGCGACCGGCGGAGCGGTCTGGCTGACCGGTTCACGATGGCCCGACCTGATAGCGGCAGCGCTACTCAGGTGAAGATTGCGCATTCTGCAATCTCGATCCACCTGCAGACGCAGCGAAAGAATCGGACGCGATCAGCGTGCGCTCGCTTAAAGATCGCTCGACGTTGCTGAATAGGTCGAGATGGCCGACGATGCGCCACTCTCGGCCTTGCATGTCGACTTTCCCTCTCCCTCACCGCGGATTGGTGGTCACTCGAAACAGTCGCAGCCCCCGAACACTGTAACAGATTGCTTGATCGCCCGAATGAAAGTATCCACCATGCGATGGCGTGGCCAATTGCGACATGGGCAAGACTGATACTGGCGGTGACCTTGGTCGCCGCCGTGTTTTTCGTCGCCCCGATCGCTGACGCCGCGACCTGCGCTCCCGAGACGCCCTCGGCTCACGCCCTGGTCGGTCAGGATACAGGCGATAGTGACCCGGGCGACCTTGGCGGTGGGCACGGCATCTGCGCCCACGGTCACTGCCACCACAACGGAACCGCCCGTGCGAATGTCGCCGACACAATCGCAATGCAGATCCACGCGCGGCCGATTCACGCCTTCCCGTCGAGTGATTTTCCGTCGTCGATCTCGCCCGACGGCCTGAAGCGCCCTCCCAGAGTCTGACGCGACGTCTGCGCCTTCGTGCGCGCGATCTCGTGTCAAATTTCTGGAAGATGAATCATGCCTCCCTCATATCGCAGGCCGCCGCGTTTCGCGGTCGGCTGCGCGCTGGCCGCATTCGCGGCCGTACTGGCCAGTCCCGCTTGGGCTGACCCCGCTCCATCGTTCGCCGAGCTCCTCGCCCAGCTCGATCAAACCCCGGCGACGTTGGAAGCCGGCGCCCTGTCGGACGCCGCCGAAGCGCGGCTCCGCCAAGCCCGTGTCAGGCCTAATCCGACGATCGCTCTCGACGCCGAAAACGCTTTCGGCACTGGCCCCTTCTCGGGCTACGCCAACGCCGAGACCACCCTGTCGATCAGTCAGGACCTCGAGCTCTGGGGACGCCGGACCGCTCGGGTCAATGTCGCCCGCGCGGAGGCTGGGACAGCGGCTCTGCAGCGCGATCTCGCCGTCATCGACGCTGCTGGAAGACTCGCGCAGGTCTATGCCGATGCGGAAGCCGCCCAAAGGCGGGCCGTCCTCGCTGAAGAAAGCCTGACCCTGACCATCGCCGATGCAAGGGCCGCCCTTGTTCTCGTCGAGGAAGGGCGCGAGCCCCTGCTACGCGGCATTCAGGGTGAAAGCGAAGCAGCTGCAGCGCGCGCCACGCGGGATGAGGCCATCGCCGAACGCGACGCGGCGTTCGCCAGGCTGACCGCTGTCGCCATGCTGGCGGCGCCAGTAACAACGATCGACACCAGCCTGCTCGACCTGCCGCCTGCCCCCGCCTTTGTGGCGCCAGCGGATGCACCGACCGTTCGTGTCGCGGAAGCGCAACGGGCCGCCGCCGAACGCCGGATCGACGTCGAGCGGATACGCTCTCGTCCGGACATCAACGCCAGCGTCGGTGTCCGTCGCTACGAGATGGAAGACGCAACGGCTCTGACGTTCGGCGTCAGCATGCCGCTGCCATTGTTCGACCGGAACCGCGGAAACATCGCTGCGGCGCAGGCGGACTTCCGTGCCGCGGATGCGCGGCTCCTTGGCGCCCGTCAGGAAGCCCAGGCCGATCGCGCCGCGGCGCGGGCGCGCCTCGCCGCCTCCGTCAGCCGGGTTTCCGCCGCCGATGCGGGAGTGGCGTCTGCGGAGGAAGCCTATCGCCTGTCGCGAATCGGAACCGAAGCGGGGCGCATTTCCCAGCTTGAACTGCGGGTCACCCGCACAGCCCTGATTTCTGCCCGGACGTCTGCCGTCGATGCGCGCCTCGCGCGCGTCCAGGCCGAGATCGAACTTGCGCGCCAGGACGGCCGCGCCCCCTTCCAAGGAGCCCAGTGATGCGCAAGCGCACATCCAACAAGACGTTGCTCATCGGCGGAGCCGCCGCCATCGTCCTTCTCGGTGGAGGCGGGCTCTTCCTGCTCACACGCGGACCGGATGCCGCTCCAGCGGCCGCACCGGCCGCTGCCGAAGGTGAGGCGGGTCACGCGGAGGAAGGCGCCCATGCCGAAGGCGAGGCCGAAGCGCCAGAAGGCTTCGTCGCACTGAGCGCGGCCCAGGCCCAGGCCGCGAGCCTGATTGTGGTCGGCGTCGGTCGGGGAGGGGGGGCGGAAACCCGTCTCTCCGGGCGGGTCGAGCCAATGATCGACGCGCGCGCCGCTGTCGCGGCGTCCGTCGGCGGGCGCGTTGAGCGGGTTCTCGTGGCGCCGGGTCAGACGGTCCGGATCGGCCAGCCTCTGGCGAGCGTCGTGAGCGGCGAAGCCGCAACCTTCCGGGCGGATGCGGACGCTGCGGCCGCTGAGACCGAGGCGGCGCGCCAGGCCTATCAACGCAACCGCAATTTGGCGGATCAGGGCGTCGTCGCCCGACAGGAAGTCGAGGCGTCCCGCGCGCAACTGCTCAGCGCCGAAGCCGGCGCACGGGCGGCTCGCGCGCGGTCCAGCGCGGCGGGCTCGCCCAACGCGTCGGGCCGCCTCAGCGTCACCAGCCCCATCGCCGGGGTCGTGACCAGCGTTCAGGTCGGGCCGGGCGGTTTCGTCGCCCAGGGTGGCGTTGTCGCCGAAGTCACGAACCCGGCCAGGGTTGAGCTCGTCTTCAACGCGCCGCCTGCGTTGGCCGCCAATGTACGAGCCGGGGCGCCTCTGCGGGTCAGCAGCCCGAGCGGCGATTTTGACGCCGTCGTCACCGGCGTCGCCGCGGGCGCGGGCGGCGAGAGCGGCGCCACGGTCATCCGGGCCCGACCGACGGGCTCCGTCCTCCCACCGGCCGGCTCCGCCGTTACCGGTGCGATCGTGACGGGCGAAACCACGGGCGGTCTCACCGTTCCGACCGAGTCCGTCCAGACCGTCGACGGGAACACCGTCGTCTTCGTTCAAGTCCCGAACGGCTTCCAGGCCCGTCCGGTGCTCGCCGGTCGTCAGGCCGGGGGGCGGACTGAAATCCTGCGCGGCCTCACCGGGGCTGAACGGGTCGCTGGCACAAACGCCTTCCTCCTCAAAGCCGAGCTCGCCAAGGGCGAGGCCGAGCACGGTCACTAGGGGCGCACCGCATGTTCAAATTCATCATCGAACTCTCGGTTAAATTCCGATGGTTCGTGGTCCTCGCCACGGCGCTTGTCGCGGCCTACGGACTGCTCGAACTGACACGGCTTCCCATCGACGCCGTGCCGGACATCACCAATCGCCAGGTCCAGGTGACCACGGTCGCTCCGGCGCTTGCGCCCGAACAGATCGAACGGCAGGTCACCTATCCCATTGAAACCGCCATGGCCGGCATTCCCGGCCTGACGACGACCCGATCCCTGAGCCGAAACGGCTTCAGCCAGGTCACCGTTATCTTCACTGACCAGACGGACATCTACTTTGCCCGTCAGCAGGTCGCTGAACGCCTTGCCGGCGCGCGGGAGGCCATGCCCGAAGGGGTAGAGCCGACCATGGCCCCGATCACGACGGGCCTCGGTGAAGTGCTGATGTGGACGATCGACTACAAGCCGTTCAGCAGTCAGAACCTCGCCAAGCCTGGTGAGACGGGCTGGCAGGCGGGCGGAGCCTATCTGACGCCCGAAGGCGATCTGCTTTCGACCCCGCAGCAGCGCGCCACCTATCTTCGCACCGTGCAGGACTGGATCGTCGCGCCGCAAATGCGGACCGCCCCCGGTCTCGCCGGCGTCGACACCGTCGGCGGCTATGTGAAGGAGTACGCGGTCCGTCCCGACGTCGCGCGTCTCTCCGCCTACGGCCTGGGAATGGGTGACCTGATCCAGGCTCTCGACCGCGCCAACACCCAGGCTGGCGCGGGCTACATCCAGCGCGCCGGCGAAGCTTTGACGGTTCGCACAGACGCCCTGGCCTCCACCGTGGAGGACTTGGCTCAGGCGCCGGTCGTCAACCGGAATGGCCTGATCGTGCGGGTCGCCGATGTCGCCACTGTCGAGATCGGCCAGGCTCCGCGCCTGGGCGGCGCCAGCCGTGACGGCCACGAGGCCGTGCTCGGAACGGCGCTGATGATCGCTGGCGGCAACAGCCGCACGGTGGCCCAGGCGGCCGGGGAGCGCCTTGAGGAAGTTCGCAAGACCCTGCCCGCAGGCATCGAGGCGGTGACTGTTCTGGACCGTAGCGCCCTGGTCAACTCGACCATCTCGACCGTGGCGCGTAACCTCACCGAGGGTGCCCTGCTAGTCATCGTCGTGCTGTTCCTGCTGCTCGGCAACATTCGTGCGGCCAGCATCACAGCGCTGATGATCCCCATCAGCTTCCTCTTCGCCGTCATTGGCATGAACCGGTTCGGCATCAGTGGAAACCTGATGAGCCTGGGCGCTCTGGACTTCGGCCTTCTGGTCGACGGGGCCGTCATCGTTGTTGAAAGCACCTTGTTGATGCTGTCGCAGCGGCGGATCGATCTGGGACGGGCTCTGACCCGTCGGGAACGCCTTGATGTCGCGGTTGCCGCAGCCCGCAAGATGGTCAAACCGGCCGCCTTCGGTCAGCTGATTATCCTCCTCGTCTTCACCCCCTTGCTGATGCTCGAGGGCGTCGAGGGCAAGACCTTCGTCCCCATGGGCGCGACGGTCATGTTGGCGCTCGTCGGCGCCTTCATTTTCTCCTTCACCTTCGTTCCGGCCATGACGGCCCTGCTGGTGCGGGAACCCAAGAAGGTCGAGACCGACGAACACGGCCACGCCCACGAACATGAGACCTTCCTGCTCCGCCACGCGCGGCGTTGGATCCAGCCGGCCATCCGCGCCGCCGTCGATCGTCCTAAGATCGTCCTGATCTCGGCGCTCGGCGCGGTCGTTGTCGGTGGTCTGGCCTTCTCGTCCCTGGGACGGGAGTTCATCCCCACTCTGGACGAGGGCGACATCGCCATGCAGGCGTTGCGTGTTCCCTCGGCGTCGCTGGAACAGTCCCTCGCCATGCAGATGGCGTTGGAACGGGTCATCACCGCCCAGCCGGAAGTCGAGACCATGTTCTCCAGGACCGGCACCGCCGAGGCGGCCGTCGATCCGATGCCGCCCAACATTTCGGACAGCGTCATCGTTCTGAAAGACCGTAAGGACTGGCCTGATTCCGGTCTCAAGAAGGAAGCCCTGCTCGAGCGGTTCGAAGAGCTTGCCAATCAGCAGATCGGCAATAATTTCGAGTTCAGCCAGCCCATCGAACTCCGCTTCAACGAGCTCATCTCCGGGGTTCGGACCGACCTCGCGGTGATGGTCTACGGCGATGATTTCGACACCATGCAGCGGGTCGCCGATGAGGTGGCCGGCGCGCTGCGGCAAACCACTGGCTCCGCTGACGTGCGCGTCGAACAGGCGTCGGGCCTGCCGACTCTGACGGTCAGCGTCGATCGGTTCGCGGCGGCCAGCTACGGCCTGTCGGCAGCCGACGTCTCCGAAGCGGTCTCGGCCGCAATCGGTGGCGCGGAGGCAGGCCGGATTTTCGAGGGCGATCGCCGCTTCGACGTGGTTGTTCGTCTTCCGGACGGTGCACGGAACGATCCGGCGGCGCTCGCGGCCCTGCCCATCGTCTCCTCGACGGGCGTGACCGTGCCTCTGTCCTCTGTGGCGCGCATCCAGAGCGCCGAGGGGCCGAACCAGATCAGCCGCAACGACGGTAGTCGCAGGATGGTGGTTCAGGCCAATGTCCGCGGCCGTGATCTGGGCGGCTTCGTCACTGACGCTCAAGCGAAGGTCGACCAGATCCAGCTCCCGCCGGGCGTCCGCCTGACCTGGGGCGGTCAGTTCGAGAACCTCAAGCGGGCCGAACAGCGGCTGGGCCTCGTCATTCCGATCGTCTTCGTCCTGATCGGGGTGTTGCTGTTCATGGCCCTGGGGTCGTTTGCGGAGGCCGGACTTGTCTTCGCCTGCGTACCCCTTGCCCTAATCGGCGGCGCCCTGGCGCTGCTCTTGCGGGGGATGCCGTTCTCGGTGTCTGCGGCCGTCGGGTTCATTGCCGTCTCGGGCGTGGCGACCCTGAACGGGCTTGTCCTGATGCAGGCCATACGCGAGCGGTTGCAGGCTGGTCTCGCGCCTCGGGATGCGGCGATCGAAGGCGCATCCAGCCGGCTGCGGGCGGTGTTGACGACGGCCTTCGTCGCCATCGTCGGCTTCATCCCGATGGCGATCGCCCATGGGGCGGGAGCCGAGGTTCAAAAGCCTCTGGCGACCGTCGTCATCGGCGGCCTTCTTACTGCGACTGCCTTGACCCTGCTGGTTCTGCCGACCTTCGCGGCCAAGGCGGTGCGTCACCGCAAGGACGAGGGGGTCGAGGATTGATTGCTCGCAATCAGGACGACCGTCAGCAGGGGCGCACCCTGCTGACGGTTCTCGCGCTCAACGCGGGCCTGGCGGTCGCGCTCGGAGTCGGCGGATGGTCTGCCGACTCCAGCGCCCTGCTGGCCAACGCCGTCGACAACGCCTCGGACGCCGCCGTCTATCTGATCAGCTTCCTCGCGATTGGCCGGGCCGGCTCGTGGAAGCGGGGCGCAGCGCGCTTCTCGGGCGTCATGCTCCTCATCTTCGGCGCCGGCGTCCTTCTGGACGCCGGCCGCCGATTCCTCGTCGGAACAGAACCGATCGGGCCGACCATGATGGGGCTCGCGATCGTCGCGGCGATCATCAACCTCATCTGCCTGCAGTTGATCCGCCGCCAGCATAGCGGCGACGTCAACATGAAGGCCGCCGAGACGTTCAGCTTCAACGATTTCGCCTCCAACGGGGGCATCCTTATCGCAGGAGGACTGGTGCTTTGGCTCGGCCAGGCGTGGCCGGATCTCGTAGTCGGGGTGCTCGTAGCCGCTATCGCACTCAAGGGTGGCATCGACATTCTGCGCGACGCGGCGCGTGATGGTCCGGGTGAGGAGAAGGCGCAATGATGCGGCGTCGTTCCTCCGATGATCTCTCCGGCGTCTCGAAAGCCGTCAACACCGATCAGTCCGGCCCGCCGTCCCTTGAAGCCACCGGCGGATCATCGATCGACATTCAATCCGTCCAACGGTGGCGCAAGGCGGGCATTGTCGTCGGCGGGCTGGTTCTCGTTGTCTGCGCGGCGCTCTTCACATCCTGGCCCGTGCTCGAGCATCCGGTCGAGCATCTGGGTCTGATCGCCATCATGGTCTGCATCATCGGCCGGGCTTGGTGTTCCCTCTACATAGGCGGTCGGAAGAAGCAGGAAATCGTCTCCGCAGGACCATATTCAGTCAGCCGCAATCCGCTCTACGTTTTCAGCTTCATCGGCGCGTTTGGCATCGGCGCCCAATCCGGCAGCCTCAGCGTCGGCCTGATTTTCGCTCTTGCCTGTTGGGCGGTGTTCCGGATCGTGGTCGGTCGCGAGGAACGCTACCTCTCCGACACGTTCGGAAACGACTACCAAGCTTACCGCGAGCGCACCCCCCGGTTCCTGCCCAAGCCCTCCCTCTGGCGGGACGAGGCGGAAGTCCTGATCCGGCCTGTCTTCTTCGTCCGTACGGTGCGCGACGGCTTCGTCTTCCTCCTCGCGCTTCCGCTTTTCGAGGCGCTCGAACAACTTCAGCGGCTCAGCGGCTTCAACGCCGTCTTGCCCCTGCCTTGAGGTTGGGAGGAGCGGGATGACGACCTGCAAGCGGACGACGCCAGAGCCAAGCAGCAGTATGCGCCGCCGCCACCCAGGTCGTGATCCCGCCCTCTCGATCGCGTCGGTCGCCGAGAGCGGCCGCCATAGCCGACCCGCAAGGGCCGCCCCCCAGCCGGAACTATGTTCATGACCACCAGCACAACACGACCGGACCATGCCGAAAGCGAGTCCGACGACCACCGTCACGGCGGCCTTCTCGGTTCCAATACCGAGCTGATTTTCGCCCTCGCCAGCGGCCTCGCCCTGGGCTTTGGATTCGCCCTGGAAAAGCTTGCGACAGGCCTTCCGGGCTGGATCCCCATCGCCCTCTTCGTCGTCGCCTACATCTTCGGGGGCTTCTTCACGGTGCGAGAGGCTTTCGAGAACCTTCGACAAAAGCGCTTCGAGATCGACACCCTGATGCTCGTTGCTGCCGCAGGCGCGGCGGCGCTCGGGGCCTGGGCCGAAGGCGCCCTCCTGCTGTTCCTGTTCAGCATTGGCCATGCGCTCGAACATTACGCCATGGGCCGCGCCAAGCGCGCGATCGAGGCCCTCGCCGAGTTGGCTCCCCGGACCGCCCATGTGCGACGCGACGGACAGGTGGTCGAACTGCCTGTCGAAGATCTGGTCGTCGGCGATACCGTAGTGGTGCGTCCAAACGAACGACTGCCCGCTGATGGCTTTGTCGTGGTCGGGGCCACAAGTATCAACCAGGCCCCCGTCACTGGCGAAAGCATGCCGGTCGACAAGCAGCCGGTCCCGGACGCCGCCGCGGCGCGCGAGCGGCCGGCCCAGGTCGGATCGGCGTCCCTCGTCTTCGCGGGCACGATCAATGGCTCAGGCGCCATCGAGATTGAGACGACCCGCACATCGAGCGACACGACCCTGGCCAAGGTGGTCCGGATGGTGAGTGAGGCCGAGACGCAGAAGTCGCCGACCCAGCGCTTTACGGACAGGTTCGAGCGCATCTTCGTGCCCGCTGTTCTGGCGCTGGCCTTCGTCCTGCTGTTCGCCTGGGTCGTCGTCGAGGAACCCTTCCGCGACAGTTTCTACCGGGCGATGGCGGTTCTCGTCGCCGCCAGCCCTTGCGCGCTCGCGATCGCCACGCCGAGCGCTGTCCTGTCCGGGGTCGCTCGAGCAGCGCGTGCAGGCGTCCTGATCAAGGGGGGCGCACCCCTTGAAAACCTGGGCTCCCTCAACGCCATCGCCTTCGACAAGACCGGCACCCTGACCGAGGGTCGTCCCCGCATCACCGAAATCATGACGGTACGCGGCACGAAGGAGGCCGATCTGCTGGGGGTCGCAGTGGCGGTCGAACGGCTCAGCGATCACCCACTGGCGGAGGCCATCGCGCGCGACGGCGCCGAACGCTTGCGCGATGCGGTTATCCCGGCCGCGACTGACCTGAAGAGCCTGACGGGCAGGGGTGTGACCGCCCTGCTGGCTGGCGAGACGGTCTGGATCGGGAAGCCGGAGATGTTCGGCGCCGACGGCGTCGCGCCGCTCGCCGACGAAACGACCGCTGTCGTCATACAACTGCGACTCCAGGGTCGAACCCTGATGGTGGTGCGACGCGGCACGCGTGATCTCGGCGTCATCGGGCTTCTTGACACCCCTCGCGCGGCGGCGCGACCGACCCTGACAGCTCTTCGAGCCCTAGGCATCGGGCGGATGATCATGATCTCGGGCGATCATCAGAAAGCCGCCCAGGCGATCGCCGGACAAGTCGGTCTGACAGAAGCCTGGGGCGACCTCATGCCCGAGGACAAGGTCGACGCCATCAAACGCCTCCGCGCGGACGGCAAGATCGCCATGGTCGGCGACGGGGTGAACGACGCCCCCGCCATGGCCACGGCGACCGTCGGAATTGCGATGGGTGCGGCCGGCTCCGATGTTGCGCTCGAAACCGCTGACGTCGCCCTGATGTCGGACGACCTGTCGCAACTGCCGTTCACCGTCGGTCTCAGCCGACAAACGCGGCGCATCATTCGCCAGAATCTCTACGTCAGCCTCGGCGTCGTCGCCTTCCTTGTGCCGGCGACCATCCTTGGCCTTGGCATAGGTCCGGCCGTGGCGCTCCACGAGGGATCGACCCTCCTGGTGGTATTCAACGCCTTGCGCCTGCTCGGCTACCGCGACCGAACGGCGCCCATCCTTCCCAGTGCAATCCCGGCCGCCCCCGTGGCCCCGCCGGCTCTCTCGAGGACATCGTCATGAAGCGTTTCGGATGGATTTCCGTCATCGCCGTCTTTCTCGCCCTGTCGGCCTTCGCCTTCGGGATGATCTCGCGGCAAACCCGCGAGGTCCCTGCGGCGCCGTCGGCGGCTGCCTCTCGCCCGAGCGACACCGAGGCAAGCCACGCTGGCGAGACCACGGACAGCCCATCGACTCGCGCCTATCGCGAGGCCAGCGCGAAGATGCACCAGGCCATGAGCATCAACTACACGGGCGACGCCGACATCGACTTCCTGCGCGGAATGATCGCCCACCACGAGGGTGCGCTCGCAATGGCCAAGGTCGCCGTCGAGCATGGCGAAGCCCGCGACGTGCGCAGTCTGGCCGATGAGATCATCGCGGCCCAAGAATCCGAGATTGTCCGGATGAGAATCCTCCTGGCCCGCCATGAGGACACGCCCGCGCCCAACGCAAGGCCCTGACGCATGGCCGGCAAGCGCTTCACCGTGCGCGGCCGAAGCATTCGTTGGCGCGAAGGCCGCTATCGCCAACGAGGGCGGCGGCTTCAGACACGCCCGCTAAGGCCAAGGCCCGTGCTCGATACGCTCATCGCCATCGGGGTCAGCCTGTTCGCCGGCGGCCTGGTCTTCTGCATGGCGCTTCTGCTGCTGGGCGCCCACAAGGTGCCGCTGCATTTTGGGTACGGCGCCATTCTGGGCGGCGTGATCGCCTGCTCATTCGTGTTCGGCCCCCGCGATAGGCCAGGACTGATGGTCGTCGGAGGCTTGGTCGTCGTTTGGGTTTTGGGAACGGCCGTTCTCTACGCTTCGCGAGACCAGATCGTCCTGCGTCCACATGAGCACCGCAGCGCCGCCGCCGGGTCTGCGCCACGGAAGGCTGACTGAATGCCCGAAGCCGCGCTGACCGAGCCGTCGCCTCGCCCCATCCGGATCGCGCGCGGCGGCTGGCTGGACGCGCTGCGTTTTATCGTAGGGGCGCTGATCATCCTCTACCATTTCCGCGAGGCCGCGCCTGTGCCTCTCGGACAACTGCATCCAGTCTTCGAGCGCGGCTATCTGCTCACCGACTTCTTCATCATCGACTCCGGCTATGTCCTGGCCCGCATCTACGGTGATCGCCTCGCGTCCGGACAGGCCTCGCTGCGCGCCTATGCGCGCCAGCGCCTGCTGCGGGTCATTCCGGCCCACCTGGCGGTCAGCCTCGTTCTGGTGCTGCTCGTCGGCGGCGCCGCCCTGGCCGGGATCGCGCCCAGCAATCCGCGCTGGTTCGACTGGTCGCAACTGCCCGCGCAGGTGCTACTGGTCCAGGCCTATGGCGTGCCGGGCGGGCAGGGGTGGAACGCCCCGACCTGGACCCTCTCGGCCCTGATCGGCTGCTATCTCCTGCTGCCCTGGATCTGCCGCGCTCTGTGGCGCTGGCCGCCGGTCGCAGTGGTGATCGGCGCGACGCTCCTCGTCGTCGCCGCCGATATCGCCGCTTCGCTGTGGCTCGGCGATCCGATCTACCGCCTGCCGATGCGCTACGGCATCCTGCGCGCCCTGCCGCTCTTCCTGCTCGGGGTCGCGGCGGCCTTCTACGGTTCGCGGGTCTGTGTCGCGCCACACCGGGCCAGGGCGATCGGCCTCGCCGCCGCCTTCGCGCTCGTGGGGCTGCAGGCCTTCGGCGCCTTCAGCCTGCTGTCGCTGGGCCTGATGACCGTGATCATCTGGGCCGCCGGCGCCGTGCCGGTGCGCAGTCCTTCACGGATGATCGAGCATTTGGCCCTTATGTCTTTCTCGATGTTCCTCACCAATGAGGTGAGCCGCATCGTCTGGTTCGGCTTGCTCGACGCCTTGGGACAGGAGGCCTGGTCGTCCGACGTTCGCTGGGTCCTGTGGGCCATCGGCTTGGTCGGGGCGTTCGTGGCCGCCGCCGTGTTTCGCTACGGCTTCGACCGACCGGTCCAGACCTGGCTTAGTCCGTCCCGACGACCGGGGTCGACCCGAAGGTCGGCCGCCGCCACGGAACGGGCCGTGGAATTGGGCGGCCCCGGCGTCGCCGCGCCCGGGCGCCCGGGGCAGGCCGCCATCGACCCGCCCCGGGCTTGATCAGGGGCGCGGCTCAGTGCTTGTGGGCCCGGACCCCGCGGCCACCTCCGGCCCTGTCTGGGGGGCCAGATCCCGGGCCGCGCCGGGGCGCTGCGGGCGGCAGGCCGGACACAGACCCTGGCCTTCGAGCGTGATCCGTTCGATCTCGTAGCCCGCCGCTGTCGCGGCCGCGCCCAGCGACGCCATGCCGGACGAAGGGATCTGGCGACAGAAGCCGCAACAGTCGCACAGAAGAAAAACCGCAGGCGAACCGAGGCGTTCGGGATCGCAGGCCACATAGGCCTTGAGGCTGGAAAGACGATGGATCAGACCGTGAGTTTCGAGGAACTGCAGCGCCCGATAGACCGTAGCCGGCTTCGCGACGCGAGCATCCTGGTGATACGTCGCCACGAGATCATAGGCCTTGGCCGGAGCGCCCGCGAGTAGCAGGAGCTCCAGCACCCTGAGCCGGGGGCGCGTCAGCCTGTCCCCGGCGGCGGCCACGCTGGCGGCGGCTGCGTCCAGGGCGCGTTCCACCTGTGCGGCCGTCGGCGGCGCGGTCTCCCGGTCGTGCGGACAAGGCGAGGTCATGAAGGGGCTGGGCCCGCCTCCAGGGTTCGTCGGACGGCGCCCTTCACTCCGACCGAACGGCGCGCTCATTTTTTAGCTTGCATCTACAGTCGCTGGAGGAGGTAGCCTTGCCCTGTAGAGATCACAAGGAACAGACATGACGGCGCAAACCCTCGAAAGCCGATACCGGGTCACCGGGATGGATTGCGCCAGCTGCGGCCGCAAGATCGACACGGCGATCCGCAGGCTGCCGGGCGTCGAGGACGTCTCGGTGGCGGTGCAGACCGGCGTGCTCAAGATCCGGCATGGCGGAGACCTCGCCGACGAGGCGGTCCTGCAGCAACTGCGCAACCTCGGCTACAGCGGAGAAGCGGCCGCGCCGACGTCTGGAGCCGTCGCTGCGGCGGCGGGCCCACCTCCGGCGGCCGCCCGGGCCGGGGGCGCCCCGTGGTGGTGGACCGGCAAGGCCCGCCTCACCGCGCTCTGCGGCCTGGCGCTGTTGTCCGCCTATGGACTGGGCACGCTGTTCCCCTCCCTGGAACGATACGCCTTCCTCGCCGCCCTGGCCGTGGGGCTCATTCCGATCGCGTCGCGCGCTTTTTCGGCGGCGCGCCACGGCACGCCCTTCTCCATCGAAATGCTGATGACCATCGCCGCCGTCGGCGCCGTCTTCATCGGAGCCGCGGAAGAGGCCGCCGCCGTCGTTTTGCTGTTCCTCGTCGGCGAGATGCTCGAAGGGGTGGCGGCTGGTCGCGCGCGCAAGAGCATCCAGGGGCTCGCCGCCCTCGTGCCCAAGACCGCCTTCGTCGAGGTGGACGGCGTGACCACGGAGGTCGCCGCCGAGACCGTGGCGGTGGGCGCGATCATCCTCGTCCGGCCCGGAGACCGCGTTCCGGCGGACGGCGAGATCATCGAGGGCGCGGGAGACCTCGACGAGGCCCCGGTGACGGGCGAGAGCGTGCCCAAGCGCAAGGTCGTGGGCGATCCTGTGTTCGCCGGCACGATTAACGGCGGCAGCGTCCTGCGGGTGCGCGTGACGGCCTCGGCCTCGGACAACACCATCGCCCGGGTGGTGCGTCTCGTCGAGGAGGCGCAGGAATCGAAATCGCCGACCGAACGCTTCATCGACCGCTTCTCGAAAATCTACACGCCGGGCGTGCTCGTGTTCGCCGCCCTCGTCGCGGTCACGCCGCCGCTGCTGTTCGGCGGGACGTGGAGCGAATGGATCTACAAGGGTCTCGCCGTGCTGCTGATCGGCTGCCCCTGCGCCCTCGTCATCTCCACCCCGGCCGCCATCGCCGCCGGCCTGTCGGCGGGCGCCCGGCGCGGCCTGCTCATGAAGGGCGGGGCCGTGCTGGAAACGCTGGGCAAGATCACGGCGATCGCCTTCGACAAGACGGGGACCCTGACCGCCGGCAAGCCCGTCGTCACCGACGTCGTCGCCGGAACGCGGGACGCCTCCCTCCTGCTGACGCTGGCGGCCGCGCTGGAAACGGGATCGAGCCATCCGCTCGCCCTCGCCATCCTCGCCCGAGCCGAGGCGGATAAGATCACGGCGCCACCGTCGTCGGCCACCCAGGCCATTGCGGGGGAGGGCGTAGAAGGCGAGGTCGGCGGCGAACGCATCTTCCTCGGCTCGCCGCTGGCCGCGGCCCGACGCGCGCCGATCACGCCGGCGCAGGACGCGACCATCGCCGCTCTGAACGCCGAGGGCAAGACGGTTTCCGTCCTTGTCGTCGAGGAGGGCGTCGCCGGCTTCCTCGCCATGCGCGACGAGGCGCGGCCCGACGCGGTTCAGGGGCTGGCTGACCTCAAGGGGCGGGGCATCCGCACCGTCATGCTGACGGGCGACAACCGCCGCACGGCGGAGGCGGTCGCAGCCGCGCTGGGCCTCGAGCCCCGGGCCGAGCTGCTGCCGCAGGACAAGCTGGTGATCGTCAAGGCGCTTCAGGCCGAGGGTCTGGTGGTCGCCAAGGTTGGGGACGGCATCAACGACGCCCCGGCCCTGGCCCAGGCGGATGTCGGCATCGCCATGGGCGGCGGCACCGACGTGGCCCTGGAGACGGCGGACGCCGCCGTCCTGCACGGCCGGGTCAGGGACATTCCCGACATGATCGCCTTGTCCCGCGGAGTGATGGGCAATATCCGGCAGAACATCACCATCGCCTTGGGCTTGAAGGCGGTGTTCCTGGTCACCACCGTGATCGGGGTGACGGGCCTGTGGCCCGCCATCCTCGCTGACACCGGAGCCACGGTCCTGGTCACCGCCAACGCCATGCGCCTGCTGCGCTGGACGCCGCGTCGTCAACCGTCGTGACTGCCGGCGGTGCGCCTTCTCAGGCCCCGTTGTGGCGACCGAACACGCGGGTCGAACCGTCGTTGAGGATCAGGACGGTCGCATAGGGTTCGCGCCCGGCGGCCTCCATGCCCGGCGAGCCCGCCGGCATGCCGGGCGCGCTTAGTGCGCGGGCGGCGGGGCGTTCGCCGAGCAGCCGCTCGACATCGCTCGACGGAACATGGCCCTCGATGGCGTAGGCGCCGACCACCGCTGTGTGGCACGAGGCGAGGCGGTCCGGAATGCCATGCCGGGCCCGGATCGGGGCGAGATCCTCGCGCTCGACGACCTCGACGTTCCAGCCCGCCTGGCGCATGTGGGCGATCCAGCCGCCGCAGCAGCCGCACCATGGCGTCTTGTAGGCGATCATCCGTTTCGGGGGCGCGGCGAGGGCCGGGCCGGCCACGGCGACCAGGGGCAGGCCGAACACGAGGGTCCGGCGGGACAAGCGCGGGCGAGTTTGAACCAAAGTGAGCGCTCCTTGGGAGTCCAAATCCCACCATGGCGGGCGCGGGCCGGTTTGGCGACGGGCGCAGTTGTCGCGCCCTGACCTGACGTCGCCCAGGCGTTGAGCGCCGGCTAAGTCCGCCCATATCGCAGCGGAACCTCTGGTAGAAGGCCCGCACCCGCCCGGGCAGGACACAGCCCCCTGCTCGGCCGGCCCGGCCAAGCGAATCCGTTCGCCTGAGGCGCCCGGGGTCTCGCAACCATGCCTTCGCTGACGTATCGCGACCGTACGAGGCCGGTCACGCAAGCGCTGATCCCCGTGGAATGGTCATGGGCGACGGGATTGAGGAGCCGGCGGAAGCCGGAGGCGAAGCGTCCGCTGCGGCGAACCGTGGCGTCGAGAGCTAGCCCGCCGACGCTTGCGGGGCCCCGAAGGCGCCAAAAACTGCATGTGAGCGGCAACGGCCTCCGCCCGGCCGTATAAGGCGCAACACGGCGCGCGCGACCAACAGGCTGACTTTTCGCGCGGGCCCGCTCGCGAAGACGAGCCTTCGGCCCTCGAGGGCAGCGAGGACGAGGCCGGCCCGGCGCGCCCGGGCCGACGCATTACGTCCCTGGCTCAAGACCAGCGCCTCTCTGTTCCGGAGCCCGCCGACCCCACAATCTCGGTTGCGCCGCCGATTGTAGATGAACTCGCGGGCAAGTGCGGAGATCCAAATCGCAAGCGGTTCAGTGATCCGTGGTCGAATGCATGTGAGCTTGAGGTCGCCGGCCGGCCCCTGATGTCCGGTCCACCGCATTTCCACATGATCTCGGCTCGGCGAAGTACGGGTTTGACGAGGTCGGGAGGCGTCGCCGTTCGGAACATCGTCCCGGCGCCGGGGTTGGATCCCGATCACCCGAGGGAGCCTCCGATGCAAATCCAACCAATGATCAGCACCCACCCCGACGTACGCGGCAGCGTGAACGACAGCCTCATTCGCGCGATCGAAGCGGGCTACGGCTGCGCCGCCGTATGCCGCATCTGCGCTGACGCCTGCCTGGCCGAGGAGATGGTCAGGGACCTGACCCAGTGCATCCGGCTCGATCTCGACTGCGCCGATGTCTGTCTGGCTACGGCCGGGCTCGCCGTGCGGCGCGCCGGCAGCAACGAGGCCTTGATCAAGCGCATGCTCGAGACCTGCGCCGAGGCTTGCGCCGACTGCGCCATCGAGTGCGAGAAGCACGCCGAGATGCACGAGCATTGCCGTATCTGCGCCGAAGAATGCCGGCGTTGCGAAGATGCTTGCCGCGAGGCGGCCGCGTCGATCAGGCCTTCACGGCACTGAGGCTGACCGCTGTCATCGGCACAGGGTCGTATCTTCGACGCTAGCTCGAGCCCAGCTCATCAATCACCGGGCACCTAACCCGTCCGCCTTCACTGCAGTCGGCCACAGCCTGCCTCAGCACTTTCCGTAGCCTCTGCAGATCCTCGATCTTGGCGTCCACGCTGGCGATGTGGTCTTGGGCCATGTCGCGGACTTCGCAGCACGCCTGAACGCCCGGCTCGCTCAGCGCGATCAGGCGCCGAATGGCGTCGATGCCGAAGCCCAGTTCGCGCGACCGGCGGATGAAGCGCAGACGCTGGGCGTGTTCCGGCTCATAGCTGCGGTGGCCGCCCTCGGTCCGGGCCGGCGCGGGCATCAGCCCGATACGTTCGTAGTAGCGCACCGTTTCCAGGTTCACCCCGGCGCTGTCAGCGAGGCGCCCGATCGTCAAACTTCGTGCGGACATGGCTCTTGATCCCGTAGCGGCTACGGGTTGTAGCCTGTAGCAGAAATCGAACGGGAGGTCCCATGGCCATCGATTACGACCGGCCCCGCATGCCCGAGGTCGCCGTCAGCGCCTCGGCCGCCCTCGGCGGTGTCGCCTCGGTGTTCGCCTGGGCCGCGTGCTGTGTGTTGCCTCTGGCTCTGTCCGTGGCGGGCGTATCCTTCGCCGGCGCCGCGGTCATCGCGGGTGCGCGGAACTGGCTGACGCTTCTGGCCGCCGTCATCCTGGCCGCGGGCTGGCTGCTGCATTGGCGTCGCCTGCGGATGTGTCGGAAAGACGGGGCCTGCCGCCACCCTTCGCGGCTCGCCTTCTGGCTGCTGGTGATCGCCAGTCTGCTGATCGTCCTGTCCATGGCCTGGCAGCCGTACATCGAGCCGTGGGCCATGACGCGACTGGCGGCCATGCGATGACCCGGGCCATCGTTCTAGACTCGACGCTGACCTGCCCGGATTGCGGTCATGTCGCGACGGAGACCATGCCCACCGACGCCTGCATCTGGTTTTACGATTGTCTCGGCTGCGGCGTGAAGCTGAAGCCCCTACCCGGCGACTGCTGCGTGTTCTGCTCCTATGCCGACGTGCCGTGTCCGCCGATCCAGGTAGATGGCAAGGGGTGTTGCAGCTAGGCTACGGCGGCATTGCTGCATTCCCGGAGTTCGCCGTGACCGACCACGCCACGCCCAACCTACCGTCGCGGGATTTCGAAGTTACGTCCCAGTTCTACACTCGACTGGGCTTCGAACAGGACTGGCGCGACAAAGGCTGGATGATCCTGAAAAGGGGCGGTTTGACGCTGGAGTTCTTCCCGCATCCGGACGTGGATCCGCTGACCAGCAACTTCAGCTGCTGCCTGCGGCTGGACGACCTGGACGGGTTTTACGCAGAGTGCGTCGTTTCAGGATTGCCGAAAACCTGCTGGGGCCACCCTCGCCTGCACGCGCCGAAGCTTGAGGAGTCGGGACTGCGGATCGGCGCGCTCATCGACCCGGACGGAAACTTGATCCGCCTTATCCAGAACTGAGGCGTCCGGCGGCTCCCCCACGGGAAACCGCCGGAAACCATCGATGCGACGATCAGTTGTGGTCGGCGTGGCCCTGAGGCGCGGGCGTATCCGACGGCGCCGGGGCGGGCGGCGTCGGCTCGGGCGGGGCGGGCTCGGTCTTCATCTCGTCGCAGCAGCTCATGGCGGCGTCCGCGGCCATGTCCTTGCAGCACTCGCAACCTTCGGCGGCGAGGGCCGCGCCGGCGCTCAGGGTTAGGATCGCGCCGGCGGCGGCCAGCAGGTTGGAAACTTTCATCGTCGTTCTCCTAGTGAACCATAAAGCTGACCGAGCCGGACATCTTGTGGCCGTCCGGGCCCTCGGCGGTCCAGGCGGCAGTGTAGGTTCCTGGGGCCAGACGCGGAAGAGCCACGCCGACGGTCGCGGCGGCGGGCGCTGCGGGGACACTCACTTCGACCGGGGCCTGACCTTCGGCGGTGAGCGTGACCGTCTTGAGGACCATCGTATGCGGGAAGGTGACGCTGAAGCGTTCCGGCGAGCCCTGGGTCATCGCCCCGTTCGCGGGAGCCGTCGTGACTCCCGACTGGGTCGCGGCGGCCTGCGCCGGCATGCTGTGGCCGGCGTGCGGATCCTGGGCGGAGGCGGCGCCGGCGAAAGCCAGGGCCGCCGTGAGGGTGAGAATGCGGATCAAGGGGTGGTCTCCTTCGGTTAGAACCAGGCCTTGAGGCCGACGATGAACCGGATGTCCTCGGCCTCGCCGCCGCGGGCTTCGATGTAGCCGGCTGTGTCTCCGAGCGCGCGGCTCCACTCGACGCCGACATAGGGGGCGAACTCCTTGCGGAACTCGTAGCGCAGTCGCAGGCCCGCCTCGACCGAGGACACGCCCGAGCCAATCTCCAGTTCCGGAATGTCGCTGGCCGAAGCGTCGATTTCGAGGCGGGGCTGAAGGATCAGGCGCTGAGTGATGCGCAGGTCGTATTCGGCCTCGACGCGGGCGGTCAGGTCGCCGTCGGTCGACAGGAAGGCGGCGGCGTCGACTTCCCACCAATGGGGCGCCAGGCCCTGCAGGCCGAGGACCAGATGCGTCGTATCTTCGCCGTCGGGCCGGAAGTCCTGTCGCACGCCGGCCTGGAGGTCCCAGAAGGGCGTCACGGCGCGGCTGTAGAGAGCCTGGACTTCGGCGTCCTCGAGCGCGCCGTTGAAATCGCCTTCGCCCTCGGATTTCCACCAGAAGCGGTTGATGTCGCCGCCCGTCCAGCCCTGGACGTCCCAGAGGTAGGTCTCGCCGCCGTCGCCGAAGCCGGCTTCGAGGCGATCGAGAATGACGGCCGTGGTGCGGACGTCGCCGTTTTCGTGAATCAGGGTCCGGCGAGAGGCGGCCATGGCCTCGGCGCCGAAGACGAGATCGGCAGCGTGGACAGGGCCGGCCAGGGCGGCGGGCGGGAGCGGGTCCTCCGGAGGACGGCCGGGGTTGTCGGCGCTGGTCGCCACATTGGGCGGCCCCATGCTCATGGTCGACATGTCATGCCCGGCGTGAGGGTCGGTCTGCGCGGGTGACATGGCCGACATGTCGTGGCCCGCGTGTGGATCAGCCTGGCCGGGCGTCGCCGCCGGCATCTGGTGTCCCGCCTGCGGGTCTACGGGCGCGGGCTGCGCCGGCATCCGGTGGCCTGCATGCGGATCCGCGGCGGGCGGCGTCTGCGCGGGCGGCATGACGTGACCGGCGTGCGGATCCTGCGCCGGTCGGGCCGGCGCCGCGGTCGCCGGCATAGTGTGGCCCGTGTGAGTGTCCTGGGCCTGGGCGCTGAAGGCGCTGACGGCGAGCACCAGCGGGGCGAGGGCGACGGCGAGGCGGCTCATGACGCGGCTCCGTCCATGGGCCGCACCGTCACAACATTGAACATGCCGGCGTGCATGTGCATCAGCATGTGGCAGTGGAAGGCCCAGTCGCCGGGCGCGTCGGCGGTCAGATCGAAGGTCACCTTGCCGCCGGGCGCGACGTTGACCGTATGCTTGAGGGGCTGGTGACCGGTGGGTCCGCCGGTCACCAGTTCAAAGAAATGACCATGCAGATGGATCGGGTGGGCCATCATGGTGTCGTTGACCAGGGTCACCCGCACCCGCTCGTTGCGCTCGAAGCGGATCGGTTCGACCAGTTCGCTGAACTTTCGGCCGTCGAAGCCCCACATGAACCGCTCCATGTTGCCTGTCAGGTGGATCTCCATCGTCCGAGACGGGGGGCGCGGGTCCTTGTTCGGCTGGAGCGACACCAGGTCGGTGTAGACGAGGACGCGATGATCGACTGTAGTGAGACCGATCGGACGCTCACCCAGACGGTTGGCGGGATCCATGGCGATCGCATCGACGCCGACGCCCACCGCCATGTCGGGCGGAGCGTTCTCGGGATCGCGCATGTTCATGCCCGACATGGACATCCCGGCCATCTCGCCGGCCGCGGGCGCGTTCTGGGCCGGAGCCGCGTGGTCCATGCCGGCCATCGCGCCATGATCCATACCGGACATGTCGGCCATCGCGCCGTGATCCATTCCGCCCATGCCCATGTCGCGCATGGTGAGGTTCGGGACCTCTCGCAGGGGAGGGACCTCGGCGGTCATGCCCAGGCGCGGCGCCAGGGTCGCCCGGCCCATGCCGGACCGGTCGATGGCTTCGGAGACGATGGTGTAGGCGCGGTCCTCGGTCGGCTGGACGATGACGTCGTAGGTCTCGGCGACCGAAATCTGGAACTCGTCCGTCTCGACCGGGCGCACGTTCTCGCCGTCGGCCTGCACCACGGTCATCGGCAAGCCCGGGATGCGAACGTTGAAGATGGACATGGCCGACGCGTTGATGATGCGCAGCCGCACCCGCTCGCCGGGCCGGAACAGGCCGGTCCAGTTCTCCTGCGGTCCATGGCCGTTGATCAGATAGGTGTAGGTCGACCCGCTGACGTCGAGGATGTCGCGCGGGTCCATCCGCATCTGGCCCCACATGCGCCGTTCCTCCAGGCTCATGCGGTCGCTGCCGTCCATGAGCCCCGCCAGCGTGGTGCGCTGCTGGTTGAAGTAACCCGGGCTCTTCTTCAGCTTGGCCAGGATTTCGTGCGGATGCATGAAACTCCAGTCCGACAGGACCAGCACATGCTCGCGGTCGTAGGCGACCGGATCGGCGCCCGCCGGGTCGATCACGATTGGGCCGTAGTGACCCATCGCCTCCTGTAGGCCAGAGTGACTGTGATACCAGAAGGTGCCCGACTGCTTGATCGGGAACTCGTAGACGAAGGTCTCACGGGCCTTGATGCCGGGGAAGCTGATGCCAGGAACACCATCCATCTGGAACGGGACGAGCAGGCCGTGCCAGTGGATTGAGGTGTCCTCGTCCAGCGTATTGGTCACCGCTAGCCGGACGTTCTGGCCTTCTCTAAGGCGTAGCAGCGGCGCCGGCAGAACGCCGTTGATGGTCACCGCATGGCCGGTGCGGCCGCCCACGGTGAAGGGCGTGTGTCCGACGGTCAGGTCGATGTTCGGTCCCGTCAGCGTCGGAAGATCCGCCCGCAGTCCCGCCGATCCGGTTTGCGCCCAGGCGGGGAGCAGACCCTGCAGGCCCAGCAGCCCGCCGCCGGCGGCTGCGCCACGGAGAAGCGTTCGGCGATCGAGGCGGGGCGTGGACATAGGCGAGAAATTCCTTGGTCGGGCTATTCAGCCGTTCGTTCAGATACGCGGCCGGGCGGCGTATCCCTCGCGTCAGGATGCCGCAGACGTCGGGATTGCAGCTTGTGCATCTTCCCATCAGGGCAAGGTCAAGCGTTTCCGCCGGAAGCTTGGGCCAAAGCCGCCGTCAAGGTCTTGCGGGCGCGGGCGACGCGGGTCTCGACCGCCTTGGGCGTAATACCGAGGATCGAGGCGATCTCGGCGTGAGACCGTCCCTCGAGCGTGGCGAGCAGAAGCGGCCCCTTCAGGGCGTCGGGAAGGTCCCGCAAGGCGCGTTGCAGAGCTTCGGCCCTGCGCTGATCGTCCAGCCGTGTCTCGGGTGACGGCGCATCGTCGCCCACCGCCGCCGCCTCGGGCGCCTCCAGGCCCATGACGCCGCGCACAACCCGGCGGACCGCGCGCCGCCGGCCCCAGTCTCGACATTTGTTGAGGGCGATGGAGCGAAGCCAGACGTCGAACGGCCGCGCCGGATCATACCGCCGCAGGGCGAGCCAGGCGGACGCATAGCTTTCCTGAAGCACGTCATGCGCTTCGGACTCGTCGCCGACATAGCGGCGCACGAACCGGTAGAGATCGGCCTTTGTGGCGGCCATCAAGGCGGTGAAGGCGGCCCGGTCTCCGGTCGCCGCACGGGCCTCGATGCTCTGCTCAGCACACACGCGCGCCGCTTAGCCGGCGTCGTCGTGCAGGGCCTCGACGACCGCGGCGTCGAACACCTCGGCCTGCGCCGGGGTCAGGACGGATCGCATCTCGAACACATGGGTGATTGTCGCCTTCTGCAGATCGCCCATGGCGGCGTGGAAATGATCGACCGCGGCCTGGACCTGGGGCGTGTCGCCGTCACTGGCGGCGATGGCGGCCGCCAGTTCGCGATTGGCCGCGCGCACTTCCGCTTCGAGCGCCGGCCGCAGAGCGGCGAACCGGGCTTCGACCACGTCGAGCCGTCGATCCTGCTCAGGGCTCAGGTCGAGTTTCTCATGGACGACGCTGTGCAGGCTTGGCGGCTGCCGCTCCCGCATGACCCAGGTCGCGCTCGCCCAGGTCGCCGCGCCGCTGGCCAGCGCGGCCAGGATGGCCGTGATGACGATCGACTTCCAGGAGGCTCTCATCCCCGAACGTCCAGGCCGGAGAGAGGCGACAAGCCCGCCGAGACGGTGAAAATCCGCATCTCGGACGGCTCCGGCCGTGGAGCCATGAGCATCAGCCCTCCGTTCGCGACGCCGATCACCAGAGCGAGCGCAACGGCGGCGACCCGGACCTGACCCATGCGGGCGCGCTCCCTGCGTTCGCCGATCCGCACCCAGACCGCGTCTTCCATGCCGACCAGCCGGCCGGCGTCGCCCGGCCCGACCGCTGCGATCAGTTCATTCATGTCGTCAGTCATTGCGCACCTGCGTCACGCCCCATCTGCCATACGCGCCAGCCTTCCGGTCCCCTCACGAGGGGACGAGCCGTCGCCCGCGTAGATACCAGAGAACGACCGGGACGCGCCCTGTCGTCCGGGGAAAAGACGTGAGCGACAGATCAGGGCCCACGCGGGTTCCATTCCCCGACGTGCTCGATCAACTCACGGGCGTGAGGTTCTTTCTCGCCCTCGGCGTCGTGCTGTTTCACTTCCAGCTCTACTGGACGCTCCCGGCGGAGAGCGCGGGCTTGCTGAACCGCGCGCGCCTGGGCGTGGATGTCTTCTTCATCCTGTCGGGCTTCATCCTGACCCACGTCTACCTGCAGGGAGACCGGGCCCCGAACTACGGTCGATTCCTGGCGGCGCGCCTGGCCCGGATCTATCCGGCTCACCTGTTCATCCTCCTGGCCATGCTTGGGCTGGTGCTGATCGCGCCGGTGTTCGGCGTCGGGCTGGAGCCTGGCCGGTTTAATCCCGTCGACTTCGCGGGCACCCTTCTGCTCGTACAGGCGTGGTTCCCGCGCGAGAGCATGGCGCTCTGGAACGGACCGGCCTGGTCGCTGTCGGCGGAGTGGTTCGCCTATCTGGCCTTCCCCGCCTATGCCGCCCTCGCGCTCCGGCTGCGGGCCAGGCCGTGGGTCCTGATTGCACTCGCCATGCTGTTTTTCGTCGCTTTGGACGCTTCTACCGCGCCTGGTTCGGCCGGATGCTGCCTCGCGCCGAGGACAGCCTCGGGATCCTGCGCATCATTCCCGAATTCCTCTACGGCATTGGCCTCTACTATCTCGGTCAGCGCTGGACGCCTTCGCCGCGAATGTCCCTCATGGGCGCCCTGGTCGCCACGACCCTGCTGCTGACGCTCATGCAGATCGGCGCCGACGACCGGGTCATCGTGGCGGCGGCCGGTCCCTTCATCCTGTCGCTCGCCCTGTTGGCCAAGGCTCCGGTCCGGACCTTCCTGTCTCACCCCGTCCTTCTGTTCGCCGGCGAAGCGTCGTTCGCCCTCTATCTCGTCCACATCCCCATCCTGATGGTGTGGCGCAATGCGGCGCAGGCGTTCTCCGGCTGGGGTGCGGACTATCGAATGGGCCTGGTCGAACTGGCCGCCATGCTTGTGTTGACGCTCGCCGCCGCGGCCGCCATCCATGTCTTCGTCGAGCAGCCTGGCCGACGGTGGTTGCGGGCGCGGCTGGCGCCGCAGCGCGCCGACCCTGTCGAGGCGCAGCGATCCGTCCACAGCGATCAGGGAGAACCCTTTTGAATCCCGCCAATCTGAACCGTCGTCTACTCATGGGCGCGGCCGTCTTCATCGGCATGGGCGGGTCCGCCTGCGCCCAGACCCGTCCGTCCAGAAACCTCACGGTCTTCAAGACGCCCACCTGCGCCTGCTGCGACGCCTGGATCGCGCACATGCGCCAGGCGGGCTTCACCACCACCATCACCGTCCTTCCAAGCCTTCAATCGGTCCGGAGCAGCCGGGGCATGCCGGACGCGCTCGCCTCCTGTCATACCGGTCTGATCGATGGCTATCTGGTCGAGGGTCATGTGCCGGCCCCGGACGTCATTCGACTGCTGACCGAGAGACCGGCGGCGGTGGGCGTCGCGGTCCCGGGCATGCCGCTCGGTTCGCCCGGCATGGAGACGCCGCAGGGGCGCAAGGAGCCCTACGACACCCTGCTGGTGCTTCGCTCGGGCGCGACCCGCGTGTTCGCCCGCCACAACCCGCCGGCCTGACGCAGATCGCGCTCAGCCCGTTCAGATCACCCACAATCCGGAGTTCGCCATGTCCCGCACCTCTCTCGCCCTCGTCCTGTCGCTCGCCGTTCTTTCGGCGACACCCGCCTTCGCCCAGGACCACGCCCACGGGCATGCCCAAGCCGCCGGCTCGGTCGCCGCGGAAGCTGCGGACGCGGCGGCGGCCGTCGACGCCTTTCACGTCGCCCTGAAGGCCGGCGACACGAACGTCGCCCTGGCAATTATGGCGCCGGATGTGATGATCTTCGAGGAGGGTGGCGCGGAGCGATCGCGCGACGAGTATGCGTCCCATCACCTGGGCTCGGACGCCGCCTTCGCCGCCGCCTCTGAAGCGACGGTGACGCGCAGATCGGGATGGGCCGACGGGGACATCGCCTGGATCACCAGCGAAGGCCGCACCACGGGCCAATTCAACGGCCGCGCCGTAGACCGCCTGACGACCGAAACCATGGTCCTCAAACGCCATGCCGACGGCTGGCGCATCCACCACATTCACTGGTCGTCGCGCGCGCCCGGCTGACGCTCAGGCCCGCGCCAGCGGGTCGCCGGCCCTGCGACGTCGGTGAGGAACATCGGGAAGACGCCCGCCCTCGCGGGCGGGCGTCCCCGATAATACGATCAGCAGCAGGTGCAGGCTTCCGCGCAGGCTGCGATAGCGTCGCAGCAAGCGCATACGGCCTGCGCCACGGCGTCCGGCGCGGCCGCGAAGGCGGCTGAACCGGAAGCCAGCAGCACCAGGGCTGCGAGGGTGAGAGTGCGTTTCATGGTTTTGATCTCTGTTTGATTGAATGAGTCCGGTCATCTTCAACAGGATCAGCGTCGTGGGGGCGGGTCGTCCGCCTCCACGGTGAAATCGGCATGCCGCGCATCAAGGGATGGATAGAGGACAGACGCATAGACCCGTGCGGGGGTGGATTCACCGCCTTGGGGGACAAGGCCCTGGCAGATGGCCAGACACGCCTTATGGCACGAGATCCTGACGGTCTTCGGCTCGCACGGGACGCCGTCGCCGCTCATCGACATGGACGCCATATCCTGATCGACCGGAGCTTCGCAGGCGATCGAAGCGGTGGACACGAACAGCACGGCAAACGCCGCGAGCAGCGCGGTCGTCAGTCGGAGGAGGTCATGACGCAGGAACGGCATTGTCTGATCATACTTCAACGGTCGGCGGAGCGACGATCTCATTTTGATCATCGCAATCGAGCCTACAGAGACGCCGGGGGCGGCAGGGTTCCCATGACCGCCACGACGCCAATCAGGGCGAGTCCCAGACCCGTTTCGATCAACAGGCTGCGCCGGAGCGCGCTCATGGCGGCGACGGAGGGTTGGCCCGTCTCCAGCGCATAGCCCAGTGTCGGCGTCAGCCGGAACCGGTTGCTCGCCGCCAGCGCAAGCATCAAACCGAAGAGGACGAGCTTGGCGACCAGAAGCTGGCCGTAGAGGTTGCCCGCGATCGACGCCACGCGCTCGGGACCGATCAGGAACCAGCTGTTCACGAGACCGGTCAGCACCAGCAACAGGACCGCGAGCGTTCCAAGGCCGGCGAAGCCATGCAGGGCGCGATGGATTGCAAAGTCGTCCGGACCGGCTCGGCGCAGAAGCAGGGCCGTCAACGCCGCCAGGGCGCCCAGCCACAAGGCCGCTGCCACCGCGTGAATGATGTTGGCGACAAGATGGATGGGCCCGCCCGGACCCTCGGTGGCCGCGCCGTGACCCGTCCATGCGAAGCTGGCGGCCACGATCAGACCCAAGGCGGCCGTCACGCTCCAGAGCGCGCGACCGGGTTTCAGGGCGACCAAGGCGACAAGCCCAAGCAAGGCGGCGGCGGCCCGCACGACCATCGCCATGCCCAGGGCTGTGCCGGTGACCATAAAGGACAGAGACGCGGGTTTCACGGCTTCGCTCAGCGACCCCGCCATGACGGCAGTCTGGGCCACCAGGGCGGCGAGCGAGCCGAGCGCGACGATGATCGCCGCGAGGCGCAATGTCGGTCGCGACCATTCCAGGTTCGGCGCGTCGGCGTATTTAAAGCTGTAGAGAAGGAACAGCGGCGCGCCGAGAAGGACGACGCCGCCACCGTATTGAAGCCAACGAAGCGCGATGACCGCGACTTCCAGCACGGCGTCAGCGCACCGTGAAGGTGTAGGATCCCGTCATGCGGTGGCCGTCGCTCGAGGCGATACGCCAGTCGACACGGTAGGCGCCGGCGGCCAGCGGGCGAGCCAGCGCGCCCGTGAGGGTCCTGCCGTCCTCGGCGACCGAGGTGCGGATCGCGATCTTCTCCTCCGCCGCATTGACGACGTCGAAGCCGGAAAAGGCGGGAACGCTGCGTTCGCTGAAGGTCAGGGTCAGCGTCCGGGTCGCGGCCACGGTGGAGTCGGGCGCCGGGGTGGCGCTGACCAGGCGAGCGTGGGCCGCCGCCGGTCCGGCGGCGAAGGCCACGACCGCCGCCACGGCGATGAAGGGTGCGGGGTTGAAGTAACGCATACTCAGTCTCCAGACGTTTGGCCGGTCCCGGCCTTCTGCTTCTCTACGCGCCACACGACGGCGTCCCTCATGAAGAGGAAGCGGGGGGCGGCTGAGGCCTTCCCCCGCACGCCGGGGTCAGCGGCGACGCTTCTCGAGGAGCGCCTGCATCTGGGCGATCTCCTCCTGTTGACCACGCACGATGCCGTCGCACAGGGCGATGATCTCCGGATCGGTCAGGGAGGCTTGCTCGCACATCAACACAGCCCCGGAATGGTGCGGGATCATCGATCGCAGGAATTCGTCGTCGCCAACGAACGCCTGGGTGCGCATGCCGACGAAGCTGCCGACGAAGATCACGACGGCGACCGCTCCAATGACCAGGTTCGTTTTGCGCGACGGGTACATGGACCGCATGAAGACGAGCATGAGGACCGCCATCGGCGCGACCATCATCAGGGTCATGTAGACGTTGTTCAAATTGAGATAGAAGTGACCGAGCGTGGCGATCATCGTGTACATGACCAGGTACATGATGACGAAATCGAGCGCCAACTCGAGGTACAGGCTCCGATAAGGGCCGAGTCCACGAGCGTTGCCTTGCCCGCCGTGGTCCATCTGTTGATGAGACATCGTCCGTATCCTCTTCAGAAATTTCAGTTCGTCTTCGCCTGCCGCTGCGAAAGCCTGGAGACTGCGGTCAGCGTCTGAATCAATCCGGCCCGTCACAGCCGGTTCCTCCCTTGGGTGGGTGGGCGGACTGTTGATTGCCTATCCTGGCTAAAGCCTCACCGCGCGCAGTCTCAGCGCATTGCCGATGACGCTGACCGAGGAGAGCGCCATTGCGAGCGCCGCAAGGGCAGGCGAGAGAAGCCAGCCGAAGACGGGATAAAGCAGGCCAGCCGCCACGGGGATGCCAAGGGCGTTGTAGCCGAAGGCGAAAACGAGGTTTTGGCGGATGTTGCCCATCACCGCGCGGGACAGACGCCGTGCGCGCACGATGCCTTGCAGATCTCCGCCCAGCAGGGTGACGCCGGCGCTTTCGATGGCGACGTCCGAACCCGCCCCCATGGCGACGCCGACATCGGCTGCGGCGAGGGCAGGGGCATCGTTGACGCCATCCCCCGCCATGGCGACGATCCGACCCTGCGAACGAAGCTGTTGAACCACAGACGCCTTATCCTGCGGCAAAACCTCCGCCTGGACTTCGTCGATGCCGAGGCGCCGCGCGACCGCTTCGGCCGTCGTCCGGTTGTCCCCGGTCATCATCACCAGCCGCAGACCGGCCGCTTTCAGCGCGAGGATCGCAGCCGGCGTGGTGGCCTTGATGGGATCGGCGATGCCGATGACCCCGGCCGCCTTTCCGTCGATCGCCACGAATATGGCGGTGGCGCCGTCGTGGCGAAGGGCCTCCGCCTTCGGCTCCAGCGCGGAGACGTCGATCGAAAGCTCGCCGAGAAAACGGGTGTTGCCCAGGGCGACCTGGCGGCCCTCAATCGTCCCGCGAACGCCGCGACCGACCGGGCTGTCGAAGTCCGCGGCCTCGGTAAGGGGGATGTCCCGGTCCTTGGCTGCCCGGACGATTGCGTCGGCCAACGGATGTTCGCTGCCCCGCTCGAGGCTGGCCGAAAGACGCAGGATGTCCGCTTCCACGAAGCCGAGGGCGGGCAGGATCGCCGTCACCGACGGACGGCCCTCCGTCAGGGTGCCGGTCTTGTCCAGAACGAGAGTGTCGACCTTCTCGAAGCGTTCGAGCGCCTCGGCGTTCTTGATCAGGACGCCGGCGTGGGCGCCACGTCCCACCCCGACCATGATCGAGATCGGCGTCGCCAGACCCAACGCACAGGGACAGGCGATGATGAGCACCGAAACGGCGGCGACCAGGGCGTAGGACAAACGGGGCTCGGGACCGACCAGGCCCCAGACGACGGCGGCGAGCAGGGCGATCGCGATCACCGTGGGAACGAACCATCCGGAGACCGTATCGGCCAGCCGCTGGATCGGGGCGCGACTGCGCTGGGCCTGGGCCACCATCTGGACGATCTGCGCCAGCAGGGTGTCGGCGCCCACCTTGTCGGCGCGCATGATGAAGGATCCGGTCTTGTTGAGCGCGCCGGCCACGACGCGGTCGCCGACATCCTTGGTCACCGGCATGGACTCGCCGGTCACCATGGATTCGTCGACAGCGACCCGACCCTCCAGGAGTTCGCCATCGACCGGGATCTTCTCTCCGGGCCTTACCCGCAGGCGGTCGCTGACGGCGATCTGGTCAAGCGAGACATCTTCATCGATGCCGTCCGCCCGGATTCGGCGCGCGGTCTTGGGCGTGAGGTCCAGCAGGGCGCGGATCGCGCCCGACGTCTGTTCGCGGGCGCGCAGTTCCAGAATCTGCCCGACGAGGACCAGCACGGTGATGACCGCCGCCGCCTCGAAATACACCGGCGCACTGCCGTCGGCCTTCAGGAAGGCGGGCGGGAACTGGGTTGGCGCGACGACGGCCACGACGCTGTAAAGCCATGCCACGCCGACCCCCATGGCGATCAGGGTGAACATATTCAGCCGCCGGGTGCGCAGCGATGTCCAGCCGCGCTCGAAGAAGGGCCAGCCGCACCAGAGAACCACGGGGGTCGCCAAAGCGAACTGGATCCAGTTCGACATCTGGCCCGGGATGAACATGTGGAGATTGGCCAGGTGTCCGCCCATTTCCAGGGCGAAGACCGGCAGGGTCAGGACCAGACCGACCCAGAAGCGTCTGGTGAAGTCGATCAGCTCGTGGTTGGGCGGGGCCTCCGCCGTGACCGTCTCCGGCTCAAGCGCCATGCCGCAGATCGGGCAGGATCCTGGGCCTTCCTGCCGGATCTCGGGGTGCATCGGGCAGGTGTAGATGGCGCCAGGAACGGCCGGCTCGGCCTCCACGGGAGGGTTCAGGTAACGCATCGGATCGCCGATGAATTTGGTCCGGCACCCCGCCGAGCAGAAGAAATAGTCCTGACCGTCATGACTGGCTCGGTGAGCGGTGGCCGTCGGATCGACCGACATGCCGCAGACGGGATCCTTGACCGTTGCCGCGCCATCCGAGGCCTTCGCCCCGCAGCAGGCGTGACCCGAGGCATGATTGTGAGGATGCGTGGACATGTCGCTCTCTCCGGCTGACCGAAGAGCTAACATATACCCATGGGGGGTATATCGCAAGATACCCGTCTGGGGTATATGGGGGTGCTCAGGAGGACAGGCCGCATGCAAACCGACACGAAACCCAAAGTCCTCAACAGGCTCAGCCGGATCGAAGGCCAGGTGCGGGGAATCTCCCGCATGGTTGAAGATGACCGGTATTGCGTCGACTTGCTGACCCAACTTCAGGCCGTTCGAGCCGCGCTCCATCGCGTGGAGACCGAAGTGCTACGGGATCACCTCGACCACTGCGTCATGGGCGCTATGACCGGCGACGATCCCGAGGATCGCAAGGCAAAGGCCGGCGAGCTGATCGAGCTCTTGGCGCGGGCCGGACGGTAGAGTTGGCGGAACGAATGGGCCATCCTGTTCGCTAACGTCGGGATCCCAAGGAGCCGTCATGAAACGCATCAGCCTCGTCCTCGCCGCCTGCGCCTTGGCTACGGCCTGTTCCCCGCAAGCCGAAGAGCCCGCCGTAGCCGCGCCTGAGGCCGCCGCAGCGGCGGACGCCCATGGCGGAATGGAGGGCGGCATGGCTGCGCCTGCGCCCGGCGACTCCGTCGCCACCCAAGGCTACAAGGCATCGATGAACACGATGATGGAGGCGATGCCTCCCTTCACCGGGGACGCGGACATCGACTTCATGACGCAGATGCGAGGTCACCACGTCGCAGCCGTCTCGATGGCCCGTGTGGAGCTCGCGCAAGGCAAGGACGCCCAAGCGCGGAACCTGGCCCAGGCGGTGATCTCGGCTCAGGAGCGCGAAATCACCCTGATCGACGCCTGGCTCGCCCAGAAGGGAGCGTCAGCGACTCCCGCCGCCTGATCGCGAGATCAGGGCACCGCGTCCGAGGACCAACGGATGTGCGTAATCCGCCATCTGTCGTCCTCGTGGCGAAAGACCGATCGGCCAGTCCCGCCGTCGTCGAAAATCAGGACGCCGTCGGCCGCAAAGCCAGTGCGGCGTTTGCATTCCGGTCGTCGAGCGCGGCATGACAGGCATCGACGACGCTTGTCGCTATCGCCATACGATCGAGCCGGTAAGCTCGACGACGAACATGCGCATGAGATACAGTGTACGTCCGAGTGATGGTGCAAAGTGGCAAGGCGAATCGAACTCGTTGCATTGCATCTCGGTGCTCAGAAAGTCCGATAGACCGCAAAAGATGACGAATTCACGCAAATGTTATTGCTTAGAATTTTCTGAATGTTTTCAGAATACTTCCCGTTTGTCGGTTATTCAATCGGTCCGGCGACCGATATGCGAGAAAAAACCCCAAGCCGATCAGCGGCTTGGGGTAATTTGTGTAATCGAGTGGGAGTGAGGGGCAGTCATAAGGCGCCCCCTGACGAGATGATTGCGGAGTAATGAGCGGAGCATAGCTGCTTGGTTCACATGCCGCGCCCCGTAACCTCACGGTAGTGACGAAGCGACGGGATAGGGAGGCGTCTGTGGGCCGGGCGAAAGGGGATCACGACGTCATCCGCCGGCCCAGCCAGCGGCGCACCCGGCCCACGTACACGGACCACGCCGCGCCGAAGAGGGCCGCCAGGTGTCGTTCCTCGCGCCGGATGGCGAGACGGTCGGTGGCGAAGGCGGCGACGGGGGCGGCCACGAAGAACCAGGCGTTGTCGAACAGGCCCCCGAGGCCGAGCAGAAGCAGCCCGTTCGCGAGATAGATCGGGTTGCGGCTCCAGGCGAACGGACCGGTCGTGACCAGAGCGGTCGCCGCCCGGTGCGGCAAGATGTTGGCGCGCCGCCGCCGCATCTCCAGCATGGCCCAGAGGTCCAGACCAAGGGCGAGCCCGACCAGGAGGCCGCCGGCGGCGAAGGCGCCGGGGAAGAGGGCGGGCGGAGTCCATAGACGCGCCGTGATGAGCGCGACAAGGACGGCGCCGCCCGTGATGAGCGGCGGCCAGGGCCAGCGGTTCGGCGCCTGCGGCGTCACCCGCCGGCCAGCTTGAGAACGCCGCGCAGCAGATAGGCGATCACGCCCAGGACACCCACGCCCAGCACCCAGAGGGCGACGAACCAAAGGCCCTGCCGGAGCCCGTTTCTGGAGTCGCGACGCATCAGTGGTAACCGTCGTCGCCGACCTTGCCCCGGAACACCCAGTAGGCATAGGCGGTGTAGGCCAGGATGATCGGGATCAGGATCAGGGCGCCGACCAGCATGAACAGCTGGCTGGAGGCCGGGGCGGCGGCCTGCCAGAGGGTGATCTCGTCGGGCACGGCGTAGGGGAAGACGCTGACGCCCAGACCCGCGAAGGTGACGGCGAACAGGCCCAGCGACAGCAGGAAGGGCCAGACTTCGCGCTTCTGACGCATGGTCCAGAAGAAGGCGGCCGCGACGATCAGAACGAGCAACGGCACCTGGGCCGTCAGAAGCACGCCGGGCCAGTCGAACCAGCGCCGGGCGTATTCGCCGTCGAGGAAGGGGGTGGCCAGGCTGACCGCGCCGATCATCAGCAGGGTCGCCGGACCCAGTTTCCAGGCTTGCGCGCGGGCGTGGGTCTGGAGCGCGCCTTCCGTCTTCATGTTCAGCCAGGTGGCCCCCAGAAGGGCGTAGCCGACGACGACGGCGGCGCCGGTCAGCAGGCTGAAGGGGCTGAGCCAGTCCCACCAGCCGCCGCCATAGGCGCGGCCCGACACCTCGACCCCCTGCAGGATGGCCCCCAGGGTGACGCCCTGGGAGAAGGCGGCCAGCAGGGAGCCGCCGAAGAAGGCGACGTCCCAGACGGGCTTGGCCCGCACCGTGCGCCAGCGGTATTCGAACGCCACGCCCCGGAAGACCAGGCCCAGCAACATGGCGATGATCGGCGTATAGACCGCCGGCATCAACACGGCGTAGGCGAGGGGAAAGGCGGCGAACAGGCCGCCGCCGCCCAGGATCAGCCAGGTCTCATTGCCGTCCCACACCGGGGCGATCGAGTTCATCGCCTTGTCGCGCTGGTCCCCGGCCTTCAGCGTCGGGAACAGGATGCCGACGCCCAGGTCGAACCCGTCCATGACGATATAGGCGAAGACGGCGAAGGCCAGCAGGCCGGCCCAGACCAGGGTCAGATCAACGCTCATGATCGGTCTCCTCGCCGGTCGGGATGGGGCGGTCCGGGTCGATGGCGGGGGCGGGGGTGATGCCCGCCGTGCGGATCGGGGTTTCCGCCACGCCCGGCTCGTCCCGGTGCGGCGCATGGCTCATCAGACGCAGGATGTAGAAGACCCCGGCGCCGAAGACGGTGAAATAGACCACAGCGAAGGCGGCTAGGGAGGTTGCGACGGCAGGCGCGGCCAAGGGCGCGGCGCTGTCGGCGGTGCGCAACAGGCCGTAGACGGTCCAGGGCTGACGGCCGACCTCGGTGGTGATCCAGCCGGCCAGCACGGCGACGAAGCCCATCGGCCCCATGACCAGGGCGAAGCGGTGCAGCCAGGGCGCATCGTAGAGGCGTTTGCGCAGGCGAGCATATAGCCCCCAAAGCCCCAGCAGCAGCATGGCCATGCCCAGGCCGACCATGACGCGGAAGGACCAGAAGACGATCTCCACCGGGGGCCAGTCGGCGCGGGCGATGGTGTCGAGACCGGCCAGGGGCGCGTTCGGATCGTGCTTCAGGATCAGGGATGACAGCTTGGGGATCTCGACCGCGCCGTGGACGGTGGCCGCCTCGCGGTCAGGAATGCCGAACAGGATCAGCGGCGCCCCGTCCGGGTGGCTTTCGAAATGGCCTTCCATCGCCATGACCTTGGCGGGCTGATGCTCCAGGGTGTTCAGCCCGTGCATGTCGCCGATGAAGATCTGGACCGGGGCGGCGACCAGGATCATGCCCATGGCCATGGCGAACATCTTGCGCGCCCCCTTGTTGGTCCGCTCCTTCATCAGGTGCCAGGCCCCGACCGCGCCGACCACCAGGCCGGTGGTCAGATAGGCCGCCAGCAGCATGTGGGCGAGGCGATAGGGGAAGGAGGGATTGAAGACGATCTTGAACCAGTCGGCCGGTACGAACTGGCCGACCTCGTTGATGGCGTAGCCTTGCGGCGTCTGCATCCAGCTGTTCACCGACAGGATCCAGAAGGCCGAGGCGAAGGTGCCGATCGCGACCATCAGGGTGGCCAGGAAGTGCAGTTTCTTGCCGACGCGGTTCAGGCCGAACAGCATGACGCCCAGGAAACCCGCCTCCAGGAAGAAGGCGCTGAGCACCTCATAGGCCATCAAGGGGCCGATGACCGGTCCGGCCTTGTCGGAGAAGACCGACCAGTTGGTGCCGAACTGGTAGGACATGACCAGACCCGAGACGACGCCCATGCCGAAGGCCACGGCGAAGATCTTCAGCCAGTATTTGAACAGGTTCAGATAGAGGTCTCGCCCCGTCTTCAGCCACAGGGCCTCCAACACGGCCAGATAGCTGGCGAGGCCGATCGAGAAGGCCGGAAAGACGATGTGGAAGGCGACGGTGAAGGCGAACTGCATCCGCGCCAGGATCAGGGCGTCAAGTTCCATGGTGTGGTCTCACCCGATCAGGCCGAGCGCGCCGGCGCTGCGGTAAAGCATATAGAAGGCGACGACGAAGATCAGCCCGGCGAACACTGTGTTCAATAGGCCTTTTTGTCCTGACAGTGCTTTCGCGAGCCGTGCGCCGATCAGACCGCCAAGGACGCCGCCGCCGATGAAGACCGCGGCCAGTGGCCAGTCGACCCAGCCGTCCAGGGCGTAGTTGAAGGCCGTGGTGAGACCGAAGGCCGTCACGCCGACCAGCGACGAGCCGACCGCATAGTAGATGGGCATGCGGGTCGAGACCATCAGTCCAGGGACGATCAGGAAGCCGCCGCCGATGCCGAAGAAGCCGGACATGATCCCTGTCAGGGCGCCGGCTCCGACGAGCTTCGGCGCATTGCCCGGCGTCAGGACCACGTCGGGGTCCCCCGAGGCCGAGCGGCCTCTCAGCATCAGCACCCCGACCACCAGCATCAGCGCGGCGAACAGAGCCAGCAGCTTCTGACCGTCCACCGCCTTGCCCAAGGTGGAGCCGAGAAAGGCGCCGAAGACGCCGGCCAGGGCGAACAGGCCGGCGATCTTCCATTTCACCGTGCCGTGACGCGCGTGGTTGAGCAGATTGGCGAAGGCGTTGGCGGCCACGGCGAAGGCGCTGGTGCCGATCGCCAGATGCGGATCCTTGACCCCCACCAGATAGACGATCAGCGGCACGGCCAGGATGGACCCGCCGCCGCCGACCAGGCCCAGGGTGAAGCCGACGAGCGAGCCGGCGCCGGCGCCGAGGCCGTATTGCAGCGGAGACAGGTCCATGATCAGGCTCAGGCGACAGCAGGGCGAAGTTGGGGGGCGGGTTCGATGTGGTGGGGTCCGGCCAGCCATTCGCGACCGCGCAACATCCCAAGCCAGTAGATCTCGGGCAGGGCCTGGGCCTTCAGATGCCAGGCCAGACGGGTCGGCTTCGTGCCGTCGAGCATCCATTTCGGGAAGCTGGGCAGGAGCTTGCCGCCATAGCCGAACTCGGCCAGCACGATCTTGCCGCGCTCGACCGTGAGCGGACATGAGCCATAGCCGTCATAGACCGCCCGCATCGGCTGGCCATCCAGCAGCGACAGCACGTTCTCGGCCACCACGGGCGCCTGTTTGCGGGCGGCCGCAGCGGTCTTGGCGTTGGGCGCAGAACAGGCGTCGCCCAGACCGAAGACGTTTTCGAACCGCTTGTGACGCAAGGTGGCGTCATCCACTTCGATCCAGCCGCTTTCGGCGGCCAGCGGGCTTTCGCGAATGAAGTCCGGCGCGGTCTGCGGCGGGCAAACATGCAGGAAGTCGAACTCGCGCCGAACCTGACTGACCTCGCCGTCCGCGTTCGTCACGGCGAAGGTCGCCGTCCTGGCAGGACCATCTACCGCGACCAGTTTCGATCCGAAGTTCAGGTCGATGCGGTATTTGCGGACATATTCCATTAGGGCCGGGACGTAGTTCTTGACCCCGAACAGCACGGGCCCGGCGTTGTGGAATTCGATCTCGATGTCGTTTCGGCCGTTGTCGCGCCAGTGATCGGCCGACAGATACATGGCCTTCTGCGGGGCGCCGGCGCATTTGATCGGCATGGGCGGCTGGGTGAAGATCGCCCGGCCGCTCTTCATCGCCTGCACCAGATTCCAGGTGTAGGGCGCGGTCTCATAGCCGTAGTTGGAGGTGACGTTGTTGCGCCCGAGCGTTTCGGCCAGGCCCGGAATGGCGCCCCAGTCCAGCTTCAGTCCCGGCGCCGCGACCAGCATGCGATAGCCGATCCAGCGGCCGTCGGTCAGTTCGACGCGATCATGGATGGGGTCGAAGGCCGCGACCGATCCCCGCACCCACTGGGCGCCTTGGGGGATCAGGTCCTCGGTGCGGCGCCGGGTCCGCTCGGGCGTGAAGACGCCGGCGCCGACCATGGTCCAGCCAGGCTGATAGTAGTGATGTTCGGACGGCTCGACGATGCGGACGTCGAGGCCCGGGCGACGGCGCAGGAGGCTGGCGGCTGTGGCGATGCCGGCGGATCCGCCGCCGACGATCAGGACATCGCAGGACTCCAGGGGGGCGTACTGGGCGCTCATGACGCGGCTCCTTCAAGACGGGGACGCAGGGCGCCGAGGTCGTAGCCGGCGCTCCTGGCGCGGGCGATCAAATGATCAGGAGTTTGTGCGCCGGCGTTCGCCAGCGCCCACAGGGTGGTGGTGCGCGTGCCGGTGCGGCAGAAGCCGAACACAGGCTGGGGCAGGTCAGCCAGAGCCTCGCGGAAGTCCGCCACGTCCTGGTCGGAGATGGCGCCGCCGACCACGGGAACATGGGCGAAAGCCAGTCCCGCAGCCTCGGCGGCGTGGCGCAGATCTTCGGTGCTGGGCTGGCCGGGCTCTTCGCCGTCGGGTCGGTTGGAGATCACCGACCGGAAACCCTGGGCCGCGATGGCGGGCAGGTCTTCCGGGGCGATCTGGGGCGAGGCGGACAGGGCCTCGTCCAGGGGGCGAATATCCATGGCTTTGTCTCCCTAGGGTCTTTTCTGGTTCACGCGTTTCGGTCGAGGGTCAGGCGGAACAGCGCCATGCCGGCCACGAGGGCGCCGACGAAGACGAAGGCCTGCCAGGCGCCGGTGGTCAGCGCCGCCAGCGCCGGGCCGGGGCACAGGCCGACCAGGCCCCAGCCGAGGCCGAACAGGACGGCCCCGCCGACCAGAGGGGTGTCGATGGTGCGGCCCTCGGGCACATGGAAGGTGTCGGCCGCGACCGGAGCCTCCATGCGCCGGCGGATCAGATAGGCGATGGCGGAGGGGATCAGGGCTCCACCCATGACGAAGGCCAGCGAGGGATCCCAGGCGCCCGTCACATCCAGGAAGGCCAGGACGCGGGCCGGGTTGATCATATCGGACACCACCATGCCGGCGCCGAACAGCAGGCCGCACAGGACGGCGACGATCAGACGGTTCACGCCAGGCCTCCCAACAGATGGCGGGTGACGAAGACGGTCAGGGCCGCGACGGCCATGAAGACGCCGGTGGCGACGATGGAGCGGGGCGACAGGCGGGCCAGGCCGCAGACGCCGTGGCCGCTGGTGCAGCCCGAGCCCCAGCGGGTGCCGAAACCGACGATCAGGCCGCCGAGCACCAGCAGCCAGATGTCCGAGGTGATCTGCACCTCGGGCCTGCGGATCAGGGCCGAGGCCAGGGCCGCGCCGCCCACCAGGCCGGCGATGAAAAGCAGGCCCAGGGTGCGCGGCGCGCCTTTCGACAGGCCGGTCGCCGCGGCGGTCAGGCCGGAGATCCCGGCCACGCGCCCATTCAGCAACAGATAGAGACCGGCGGACAGGCCGACCAGCAGGCCGCCGGCCAGCGGCCAGACGAAGGGGATGGGCTCAAGCATGGGGGGCTCGCCTCACAGCGCGTTCAGCGGGACCTTGAGGTAGCGCACCCCATTGTCCTCGGGCTCGGGCGGGCGGCCGCCGTTCATGTTCACCTGGACCGACGGCAGGATCAGCTTGGGCATCGGCAGGGTGGCGTCGCGCTGGGTGCGCATGGCCACGAACTCGTCCTCGCTGACGCCGTCGCGGATATGGATGTTGCCGGTGCGCTGGGCGCCGATGGTGGTCTCCCAGGCGAACTCGGTCCGGCCCGGCGGCGCCTTGTAGTCGTGGCACAGGAAGACCCGCGCCTCGTCCGGCAGGGAGGTCAGGCGATGGATCGAGCGATACAGGGTCCCGGCGTCGCCGCCGGGGAAGTCGCAGCGCGCCGTGCCGTAGTCGGGCATGAACATGGTGTCGCCGGGAAAGACAGCGTCGCCGATGACATAGGCCAGACAGGCCGGGGTATGGCCGGGCACATGCAGCACCGTGGCCTTCAGCCCGCCGATCTCGAACCGGTCGCCGTCATTGAACAACTGGTCGAATTGGCTGCCGTCGCGGCGGAAGTCGGTCCCCTCGTTGAAGATCTTGCCGAAGACCGCCTGGACGGTGAGGATCTCATGGCCGATGGCCAGCTGACCGCCGAGCTTTTCCTGGAGATAGGGCGCCGCCGACAGGTGGTCGGCATGGGCGTGGGTCTCCAGCAGCCACTGGACCGTGAGACCTTCGGATTTCACGTAATCAATGAGGGCGTCGGCCGAAGCGTGCGTGGTGCGGCCCGAAGCCGGATCGTAGTCCAGCACGCTGTCGATGATGGCGCAGACATCGGAGCCGGGATCGCGCACGACATGGCTGACGGTGAAGGTGGCCTCGTCGAAGAATGATTTGACCAAGGGGCGTTGAGCGGGATCGGCGAGCGCGGCGCGCACGATGTCGGCGGCGTGGTCGCGGGCGGGATCGGGGATGGGCGAGGACATGGCGTGTCTCCGTTTCGGTGACTCAACACATATACCCATTCATAGTTCGTGCAAGTATGTATTTTAATGTGGCGGAAACGGTGCGAAGCGCTTAGCTTGCGGCTATGGAAACGATCGACACCGGGCCAGCCGTCTATCCCCCCGCAATGCGCGCCCTGCGCATCAACGACACGGCGCCGGACTTCAGCGCGCGCACGACGCAGGGCGAAAAGCGCCTCAGCGACTACCGTGGACGCTGGCTGGTGCTGTTCTCGCATCCGGCGGACTTCACGCCGGTCTGCACCAGCGAGTTCGTGGCCCTGGCCCGGCAGGCCGACGCCTTCGCGGCGATCGACTGCGATCTGATGGCCCTGTCGGTCGACAGCCTGTATTCGCACCTAGCCTGGCTGAAGGACATTTACCGCCGCTTCGGCGTGAAGGTGCCGTTCCCGATCATCGAGGATCCCTCCATGGCCATCGGCCACGCCTTCGGCATGGTGGACGCCGGCTCGAGCGACAGCGCGACGGTGCGCGCCACCTTCGTGATCGATCCCGAAGGCGTGGTGCGCGCCATCAGCTGGTACCCGATGAACATCGGCCGCTCGGTTGATGAGCTGCTGCGTCTCGTCACCGCCTTGCAGACTTCTGACCGTGAGGCGGCCTCCACGCCGGCGGGCTGGACGCCCGGCGACGCTCTCCTGGAGCCGGCCGCCACCACCCTGGACGCCGCCATCGCCGACGGCGAAGGCGACGCCCCGTGGTACTACCGCGAGCGCCGCGCATGACCGACGATCAAGCGGCCGCCATGGAGCGGCTGAAGGAAAAGGCGCCGGAGGCCGCAGAACTGCTGCGCCAGCTGGCCAACGCCAACCGGCTGCTGATCCTGTGCCATATCGCCGAGGAGGAACGGTCGGTGGGCCAGCTCGAGGCGGACCTGGGCATCAAACAGCCGGCCTTGTCCCAGCAACTGGCGGAGCTGCGCCAGTACGGTCTGGTCAAGACGCGCCGTCAGTCGCGCTCGATCTTCTATTCGATCGCCGACGAGCGGGCCCAGGCGGTCATGGGCATGCTCTATGAGATCTTCTGCGGCGATGCGAAGGCGGTCGGCGCGCGCGTCGCCGCCCCGGCGCCCCGCCCATCGACGCCGGCTCGCGGCGACACGGCGCAATTCGCGCGCATCACCGCCGTCGCGCGTCGCTGACGGCCAACCCGCACAGGAGACTCTCGTGAAGGGCTTCATCGACAATATCGAACGTCTGACGGAAGAGAACACAGACTTTCGCCGCGTTCTCTACACCGGCCACAATCTGCAGCTCGTCCTCATGGCCATTCCTGGCGGTCAGGAGATCGGCGAAGAGGTCCACGACGACCGCGACCAGTTCTTCCGCATTGAGGCCGGTGAGGGCGAAATCTGGATCGACGGCGTGCGTCACGCCGTGAAGGCGGACGACGGTGTCATCGTCCCTCAGGGCGCCCGGCACAATGTGGTCAGCACGGGGTCCGAGCCGCTTCGGCTCTACACCCTCTACGGCCCGCCGGAGCATCTCGACGGGACGGTTCACGCGACGGTGGAAGAGGCCTCCGCCGACCACGAGCATTTCGACGGCCGCACGACCGAATAGCCGTCAGGGGCCGACGTCGTCCGCATCGGCCCGCCGGTCGTCGGGCCGCGGCAGGTGCAGAGCGATACCCAACGCCTCCGCCAGACGGGTGTCGCGACGATAGATGTCATCGCGAAAGGCGACGCGGCCCTGGCCGTCCAGGAAGGCGGTCCAGTACAGTAGGCGCACGTCGATCGGCCGACCGGTCGCCACACGGACGGTCTGGCCGCTGTCCAGCGCGGCGTCGAAGCGGGCGAGCCTCTCGGGGTCGGGCGCCAGCAGAAGGCGGGCGAAGCCGACGGCGTCCTGCACCCGCACGCAGCCGTGACTGAGATGGCGGAAGCTCTGGTCAAACGCGCCTCGAGACGGGGTGTCGTGCAGGAAGATGGCGTAGCTGTCCTGAAGCTCGAACTTGACCTGGCCCAGGGCGGCGTTCGGGCCCGCGCGCTGAACCACCATGCCGTTCTGGATCGTCATGTTGTTCGCCCGCATATAGGCGGCGCCACGCGGCAGGATCTCGCGCTGGGCGATGGAGGTCGGCACCGTCCAGGGCGGATTGGCGACGACCGAGGCGAAGGGCCGTTCGAGGCTGGGCGTCGCATTGTCGGCGTCTCCCGTCACGACCCGCATCGAATGCACGGGCCGACCATCCTTCCAGTAGACCATGATGGAGGCGGCGGTGTTCACCTCGATCCGTTCCGGGGCGACGTCTCGCTTCAGCCAACGGCGGCGTTCCAGATTGAGCGCGATCTGGCGCGCGCGGGCCTCGGCCGAAATCGACAGGGCGCGCTGGGTCGCCGGGCCGATGCGGGCGTCCGCCTCCAGACCGTGGCGCACCTGGAACGCCCGAACGGCCTCTTGCAGAACAGAGCCGTAGTCACCACCAGACGGGCCGATCATGGAGGCGGCGGCGTCGCTGAGATCGCCTTCCACCCGAAGGCGCGGCAGGAGGGCGGGAAGACGGGGGTCGGACGCAAACGGTTCAATCGTTGCGCCCAGGGCGAAGGGCGGCCAGCCGCCGCGGTCGGCGATGGCGCGATAGCGGAGGAAGCCGTCGCACAAGCCCTGATAGCCGCGGTCCTGAGGCGCAAGGCCCGCCATCGTCTCGGCCAACGTTCCGTCGTCGACCGCCGTCGCCAGCAGCGGCGGCGTATCGACCTGGTTGCGACCCATCTCCCAAAGGGTCTCGACGGATGCCGGGTCGACCCGGCCATGAGCGAGCGCCTCGGCCAGGGTCAGGACGGCCTGGGTCAGTTCGGCTTCGCTCAGGGCGAGACCGTCGGGCGCCGACAGCCCGTGGCGGTCCGCCAGAGCCAGGGCGTCCATGGCTTGCCGGCGCGCTGGCCCCGCCCAGGCGGGGCGTCCGCCGCGGGCGGCGTAGAAGGCTGCGGTCAGGGCGCTGATGTTCAAGGCGGCGGGTGCCGATGCGGCTCGCGCCGCCGTAGAGACCCAGAGCGGCGCCGCTGCGGCCGCCAGCACGTGTCGGCGGTTCAGGGTGAAGGAGCGACGGTTGGCCATGCCGCCGACACGGCAGGGTTCACCTTAAGGCAGGCTTAAGGTTGGCCGGTCCGCCAGCCCCACCGCGCGAAGATGGCGGCCCCCTCGTCGGACTTCAAAAAGTCGAGGAAGGGCTGGGCGTCGGCGTCCTGGTGGCCGGTCTCGGTCACAACGGCGCCAGCGTCGCGGTAGATGCGGTAGGGCTCTTCGACCTCGACCACATCAGCGAGGTCCGGATTGGCGACCTGCCAGATGCCCCAGATGATCCAGGCGTCCAGCGTCGGGTCGTCGATCCAGGCCTGTCGGGCCTCGGCGCTGTTGCGGGCGTAGACGACGATGTTGCGACGCAGCGCGCGCACCTTGGCGATGTCGCCGGTGCGACCGGCCATATCTTCCCACAGGCCGTTCTGGCCCGCGCCGTTGACGACCAGGACTCGGCGACCCGGCTGGAAAAGATCCTCCAGGCCGCCGATGCCGTTCGGATTTCCCGGGCGAACGAGAATGGAGGCGGTGCGCAGATAGAGCGGCTCGACCGCCTCTGCGCGGATGCGGCCCTCCAGAGCGCTGACGAAGTCGGTCATCATCGTCTCGGAGCCTGAGAAGATCAGGTCGCCGTCCGCCTTGGCCTGGTCCAGCCATTGGGGCGTAGGTCCGGCGATGACGGCCACGGCGCGACCGGTGCGCGCTTCATAGGCCTTCGCCGCTTCGCGCATGGCGGGGGCGGGGCCGCCCGGGCCGTAGACATGAAGAGGATCGGCGGGCGTCTGGGCGTGGGCGGCCAGGGCCGTCGTGCTCAAAAGGGCGGCAAGGGCCAGGGTGGAAAGACGCATCAAGAGTTCTCCTGGGGCGGGGCGAAGTGATTGGCGGGGATCTTGAAATAGACCCGCCCATCTGGCGCGGGCGGCGGCAGAACCCCGCCGCGGATGTTCACCTGAAGCGCGTAGAGCATCAGGTTCGGCAGGGGTAGGGTGGCGTCCCGGCCGTCGCGAAGCCGCACAAAATCCGCCTCTCCGCGTCCGCCGCCGACATGGATGTTGTCCGCCTTCTGCTCTCTCACGGTGCTGAAGCAGGCGGGCTCGCGGCCATCGGGACCGTAGTCGTGGCCGACGAAGACGCCGGTCTCCTCGGGCAGGGCCAGGATGTCCTGGATGCTTCGGTAGAGGGCCTTGGAATCGCCGCCCGGAAAGTCGGCGCGCGAAGTGCCGGCATAGGGCATCATCAGGGTGTCGTGGACGAAGGCGTTGCCGCCGATCACATAGGTGATGGAGGCCAGGGTGTGGCCTGGGGAGAAGATGACCCGCCCCGGCAGGTCGCCGACAGCAAACGTATCACCGGCCTGGAAGAGACGGTCCCACTGGCGCCCGTCGGTCGGGAAGTCGTCTTCCAGGCCGTAGATGTCCTTCCACAGCCTCTGGACGCCAATGACCTTTTCGCCGATCGCAGTGGGGGCGGCCAGCCTGTCCTTGAGGTAGGGCGCGGCCGAAAAGTGATCGGCGTGGGGATGGGTGTCCAGCAGCCATTCGACGGTCAGGCCTTCCACCTTGACGTAGTCCAGGATGGCGTCGGCGTTGCGGGTCGAGGTCGCCGCCGCCTTCTCGTCGAAATCCCAGACCGGATCGATGATCGCGCATTTGCGGCTGACCGGGTCGGAGACGACATATTGCCAACTGCCGGTCTTCTTGTCGTGGAGCGCCGCGATGCGCGCTCCGCCGTGGTCGATGATCTGCATGAAGGCTCCGTTTGGTTTGCGAAGAAAAGGGCCGGACCGCTTGCGCGGTCCGGCCAGCGTCCGATCAGGCGGCTTTCGGGGCGTCGGGGAGGTCGCGCGTCGAGAAATACCAGTCGGTGTAGACGTAACCCTCGGAGGCGCGAGCCTCGGCCGCCTCGGCGGTCTTGGGCGGAGGGACGATGGCCGGTTGGCCAGGGCGCCAGTTCTCAGGCGTCGCGACCCCGTTGGCGTCGGACGCCTGGAGCGCGGTGAGCAGCCGAACGAACTCTTCGATGCTGCGGCCATTGCTCATGGGATAGTAGACCATGGCGCGCAGCTTGCCTTCCGGATCGATCAGGAAGGTGGCGCGAACAGCCGAAGTGTCGGCCGCCCCGGGGTGGATCATCCCGTAGGCCTGGGCAACCTCCATCTTCAGATCCTCTATGATGGGGAAGGGGATTTCGACGCCGAACTTCTCCTTGATGTTCCGGGTCCAGGCCAGGTGCGAGAAGATGCTGTCGATCGAGAGCCCCAGGAGCTCGCAGTTCATGGCGGCGAATTCATCCGCGTGTTTGGCGAAGCCAATGAACTCGGTCGTGCAGACCGGGGTGAAGTCCGAGGGGTGGGAAAAGAGGATCAGCCATTTGCCGCGGTAATCGGCCAGGCTGCGATCCCCGTGCGTGGTGCGGGCGTGAAAGTCGGGGGCGGGTTCGTTGAGGCGGGGCAGTCCGGTCATGTCGATGTCTCCTTCAGACGCCCCATTGAACACTTACATACACACTTACACAAACTAATAGTTTTTATGGCCGGGGAAGGTTCCGCCTATGCCGAGCCGTCAGTTCACAACCAGGGCATATCCCGCCTGCTGGTGGTGGATGACCGTCATCAGGGCGGCGAGATCGACGCTCACGCCCGGTTCGAGGTCGGCTTGTGCGATGCCGGTCCCCGCCATGGCCTGGCCGCACAGACGAACCTGGACGCCGGCGGCGATGAGGCTGCGGATCAGAGCGCTGTTGGGATTGGGGTCGCCCTTGCCGCGCGCGGCCCAAGCGGCGTCGGACAGGACCGCAGGGGTGGCGGCGCCGTGTAGCACGACCACGATCTGACGATGGTCGGCGTCCACGCCGCCCGCCGCCAGCATATTCGCCAACCGCGCAACGCGATCCAGTCCCTTCAGCGGCCTGTCGTCCGGACCGCCCTGGGACACGTCGAAGATGACCCGATAGACGCGCGACGGATCCGGCTGTTCGCCGGCCTCGGGCAGGGGCTTGAAGCCGCCGAAGCCTGAAACAGCTTGAGCGAAGCTCGGGGAGGCCGCCAGGGAGGCGGCCAGGGACAGGGCGAGGAGGAGGGTTTTCATGGCCGGTTCCGGTGTGCGGGCGCTGTGGGTCAGGGACGGCGGGCGACGAGATCGATCAGGGCGGACCGGCCGCTGTGGCCGGCGCCTTCGGAGACGTCGCTGTCGTGGCTTTTCAGATGCTGGATGTCCAAGTCGGCGAAGGCGTCGCGGAGCAGCGCCTCGGTGTAGAGGTTCTCGACCAGCCCCGGACCGCCCGTTCCATAGGCGATCTGTTCCGGCCGATAGCCCTGCAGCAGGATCAGGCCGCCAGGCTTCACGGCCGCCTTCATACGCTCGAAAATGCGGTCGCGCAGCGGAGGCGGGGCGAACTGAATGAAGACGGCGACCACGACGTCGAAGGCGTCCTGCGGCCAGGCCCAGGTCTCGAGGTCCGCCACCTGAGCGTCCAGTGTGACCCCGCGTCGCTCGGCCAGGGCGAGGGCCTTCTCGACCGCGCGTGGGGCGATGTCCGTGGTCGTGAGAGTCAGGCCCTGTTCGGCGAGCCAAACGCCGTTTCGTCCCTCGCCGTCGGCGACCGCCAGAGCGGTCATGCCGGGCTGGAGCCGCGCGATCTGAGCGGCCAGGAAGGCGTTGGGCGTCTCGCCGAACAGATAGTCCTGGCGGTCATAGCGGCTATTCCAGAAGTCGCGGGCGGCGACGGAGTCCATAAGGTCTTCCTTCATATGATGAGGACGCTGGCAGGCAGATCGGTCTCGCCAGGCGTATGGTCGGCGAACCAGGATTCAAGCGCGCCCACAGTGTCGATGTCGAGCGTCCGGCGGTCTCGCCCGTAATGTTCGGGCACCCCCTGGGCGGTGACGAAGGCCACCGGATAGTCCGCCTCCGGCTCGACAGCGCGGTCCCCGACCAGCAGGCGGTCGAGGCGCTGTCCCTTGGGATTCTCCAGCTTCACAAAGGCCGTGAGGCCCCGGCAGCGTTTGATGTAGCCGCCCATCTGCTCATACGGGTCGGCGGCGAAGGTGCGCTCAAGATTCTCTTCCAGCATCGCCTTCAACTCGGCTCCGGTCAGCGTCGTGCGCGAGATGGGCGGGTTCATCGGCGCCATATTGTAGAGGTCGCCCAGAGTGACCGGACCCGGCGGGACGGGCGCGCCGTAGCGCCAGCCGTTCGAGAAGGCGATGTCCACGCCCGCTGCCTGCGCCGCCGCCGCCAGCAGGACGTCGTCCATCGGCGCGCTGGCCATGGCGTAGCGGTGAAGGGGGATGGCCGTGCGGCCGATGACGCGCGCCAGACGCTCGCGCTCGGGCGCCAGGGCCGTCTCCACCAAGCCGGCGACTTGATCGTCTTGGGGGCCGGCGTCCACGGCTATGAGCCGATGGCGGCGCAGGGACACGCGGCCCTCTGCAATCTCCAGGTCCAGCCGGCCGATATAGGCGCCGTGGCAGCCGGACTGGATGATCAGGGTGTCGCCGATGCGGGCCGGCTCGTGCAGGCGGTTATGGGTATGGCCGCTCAGGATCACGTCGATGCCCGGCGTCGCGGCGGCCAGCTTGAGGTCCTGCGGAAAGCCCAGGTGCGACAGCAGGACGACCAGATCGACCTTTTCCGCGCGGAGCTGGTGCAACTGCTCGCGGGCTTCGGCCACCCCCATTTCAAACCGCACGCCTTCGGAGAAGGCGGGGGGCATCGTCTTGTCGACGATGGGGCAGGCCAGGCCGATCACGCCGATCCTCAGACCGCCGCGCTCGAACACCCATCGCCCGTCGAACACCGGCGCGCCGTCGTCCTTGCGAAAGACGTTGGCGGCCAGGACGGGATACTCCAGTCGCGCCGCCAACGCCTTGAACCCCGCGGGGCCATAGGCGAACTCCCAGTGCGCCGTCATGGCGTCGATCTTCAGGGCGTTCATGATCGGAACCAGCGCCTCGCCCCGGCTGGCGACGGCGACCCGCGTGCCATGGAAGGTGTCGCCGTTGTCCAGGGTCAGGCATGGACCTTCGGCGCGCGCCTCTTCGAAGAGGCGCGCGATGCGGGCGACCCCCGCCCAGCCGTTCGAACCGCCAGCCGCCTTCGGTGCGCACCAGTTCGGGATGCGGCTCGAGATAGCCGTGCAGGTCGTTCAGCTGGAGCAGGGTCATGGTGGTCATGGTCGGTCTCAGCGCAGCGGTTGTCCGGAGCGGATACGACCGATCACGGCTTCGAGTTGCGCCTGGGGCATGCCGCCTGGGATCAGATTGCCGTTGATGATAAAGGCGGGCGTGCCCTGGAGGGCCAGGGCCGCCGCTTCTCGCCCGTTTCGGTCGAGCACCGCGTCGATGTCTGCGCGGTGATCGGCCAGGTCCTGATTCAGGCGCGCCATGTCCACGCCGGCCGACTGGACCAGACGCGTGATGTCCGCCTGGTCGCCGATGCGCGACGGCGACAGCATGAAGGCGTTATGGACGGCCTCGTATTTGCCCTGATAACCGGCGGCGAGGGCGGTCCGGGCGGCGGTCTCCGAGACGTCGCCGAAGATCGGCCAGTCCTTGTACAGGACGCGCACCTTGGGGTCCGCCTTCAGCAGGCCGTCGATCTCCGGCTGCATCTTCTTGCAGTAGGGGCAGTTGTAATCGACGAAGCCGATAATGGTCACATCGGCGTTTTCGGCGCCGATGAAGGGCGCGGCGGGATCCCGAAGCAGATCGTTGAAGCCGACCTGGGCGATGGGTGGCATGTCTTGTCCAGAGGCGGCGGAAGGGCTGGCGGGCGCCGCGCCGTTGTCGGCGTCGGCGGGGCCGCAGGCGGCGAGCGCCAGGACGGCGGCGAGGGCAGGGGCGAAGGTGCGGTTCATGGAAGCTCCGTGAGGCGAGGGGTCAGTGCAGACGCGCGATTTCCGTCGCGATCTGTTCGGGGGCGATTTCCCCCATGTGAGCCTTGGCCAGGCGGCCGTCCGCGTGGAGGAATAGGGTCACCGGAATGCCGGCCGTGCCGTAGTGGCGCGGCACCGCCATGGCCTCGTCGAACAGGACATGGTCGAGGGCCAGCCCCTGGCTCTGCAGAAAGGCCCGAACGCCGGCTTCGCCCTCGCCCTGGTTGACGAAGAGGAAGCGCACATTCGGATGGGCTTTTTCGGCCTGGGCCAAAGCCGGCATCTCGCGCCGGCAGGGCGGGCACCAGGTGGCCCAGAGATTGATCACCGTGGGCCGGTCGCCCGGAGCGGAGAGGTTGATGGGCGGGGCGTCCATCGCGGCCAGCGTCAGGGCGGGCGGCGCCATGGGCTGCGTCGCCGAGGCCAACTGATGAGCGGTGGTCCAAACCAGGGCGCTGGCCAGGACTGGCGCAATGGCCCAGGCGCGTTCGCGCGTCGTGCGCAGCAGCAGGATCGTGGTCAGGATCACGACCGGCGCGACCCAGATCCAGCTGAACCCGCCCTGCCAGATCGCGAGCGCTCGCCACGGGTCGGCCCCGAAATACTCCCAGTGCGTCGCCACGTGACCGAGGCGGGCGGCCGCCAGACCGCCGAAGACCAGGACCGTGCTCCACAGGTTGAAGCGCGGGCTGACCCGGCTGGCCAGCAGTCCGGCGCCGATCATGAAGACGAACACGCCCGCGATAATGGCGAACCGCTCTCCCGACAGGACGAGCGGGCCCAGGGTGATGGCGTTCATGCGGCGGCTCCGGCGCTCTGCAGGGCGGAGGCGACGTCTTCGGCCGAGATTTCGCCGATCAGCCGGCTGCCCGGCGCCTCGGTCGCCGTGGGCGACAGGAAGATCATCGTCGGCGGTCCGACCACCCCGTGCCGCTCAAGAAGCGCGCGCGCCTCGGGCGTGCTGCGCGTGACGTCGACCTTGATGAGGTCGGTGTTCGAAAGGCCGGCGATGACGGCGGGGTCCTCGAACACCGTCCGCTCGATCACCCTGCAGCTGACGCACCAATCAGCGGTGAAATAGACCAGGGCGGGACGTTCGCGCGCGCCGGCATCGGCGACGGCGCGGTCCAGCGCCGTCTGATCCAGGACGACCGCCGCGGTTTCGACCGGCGCGGCGGCTGCGACTCCGGCGGGACGAGCCAGGGGCTCAAGCGGGCGCCACGGGTCGTCCGCCCCGAGACTGAGTCCGACGAGCAGCAACAGGCCCCAGGTCGCGGCCGCCAGGCCGGCGACACGGGCGACGCCGTTTCTCAGGTTCGGGCTCAGCGGCTGGAACAGGCCGAGGGCCGCCGCCAGACCGAGCGCCAGCGCCGCGCCGAGAGCCAGCGTCGCGGTCGGCGGCAGGATGCGGCTGGCCAGCCACCAGGCCATGCCCAGGAAGATGAAGCCGAACAGCATCTTCACCCGGTCCATCCACGGCCCGGCCTTGGGCAGGAAGCGCGCGCCGACCGTGCCGAACACGATCAAGGGCGCCCCCTTGCCCAGGCCCAGGAAGAACAGGGCCGCCGCGCCCAGCCCAACGTCGCCGGTCTGGGCGATATAGAGCAGGGCGCCCGCCAGGGGCGCGGTCACGCAAGGGCCCACGATAAGGGCGGAGACGAAGCCCAGACCTGCGGCTGAGGGCAGGGACCGCCGGCCGTCGCCGCCGTCGCGGGAGAGGCGGCTGGTCCAGGTCGAGGGCAGTTGCAACTCGAAGCCCCCGAACATGGAGGCGGCGAGGATGACGAAGACGACAGCCAGAGCGCCCACGGCCCAAACCGACTGGAGCGCCATCTGCAGGTTCTGTCCGGACCAGGCGGCCGCGACGCCCAGGAGGGCGAAGGCGATGGAAAGGCCCAGCACATAGGCGACCGAGAGCATCAGGCCTCGGCGCGTACCGCGCCCGTCCACGCCGCGTCCGATGACGCCGGCCAGGATCGGATACATGGGAAAGACGCAGGGCGTGAAGGCCAGCAGCACGCCAAAGCCGAAGAAGGCGAGCAGGACCCAGGTCGCCCCGCCCTGCAGCGCCAGGCGATCGACGAAGCCCGGGTTGGCGTCCAGAGTGACCGCCGGCGATGACGCGACCGGCGAAGGCGCCGCCGCTCCCTCGTCGTTCTCGGGCGCGGGTGTAGCGCCCGGCGCCTGGATCGCCAGCATGGCCGCGGCCTGTGCGGTCCGCGCATCGGCCTCCCGCGCGGCCACGTCAGCCTGCGGCCGGGTCGGCACGTCGATGGTGCGCGTCATCGGCGGGTAGCAGATCGAGTCTTCGAGGCAGCCCTGATAGGTGATGTTGACCGACGTCGGCTCGCCGGCCTGCGTCAACGTCTGCGCCGACAGGGTCGCGCGACCCGCGTCGTGCCAGACGTCGACGACGCCGAAGCCCGGATCGTCCTTGGTTTCGCCGGCGGCTAGTTCCAGCGGTAGAGACACCTTCCCGCCCGGCGTGCTGGCGACGGTGTGGTCACGATAGAGATAATGGCCAGGCGCGATGTCCCAGGCGAAGGCCAGATCGCCGTCGGCCTCGCGCGTCACCGTCAGGGCGAAGGCCTTGTCGGGCGAAAGCGGAGCCTGACCCAGAGCCGAACCCGGCAGGGCGAAGGACAGGATTGCGAGAGCGGCGGGCAGCAGTCGGCGGAAAAACCTCATGGCCATCTCGTCGGCAAGCGAGCTTAAGTCAGGCTTAAGCCGGAGCTTGCACGTCACACCGCATGAGATTGCTCGCCATAGAAGACGATCCCGTCCTCGCCGACGGCCTCCAGGTCGGGCTCAGCGCCTGCGGCTGGACGGTCGAAGTCGTCGGGCGGGTCGAGGACGCCCTCGCGGCGCTGGAAAGCTCGGCGTTCGATGCGGTCGTGCTGGACCTGGGTCTTCCTGACGGCGACGGCCTTTCGGTGCTGCGTTTCGTTCGAGAGCGCGACATGGATGTCGGCGTGGTGGTCTTGTCGGCGCGCGATGACAGTCGGGACCGCATTGTGGGTCTGGACGCCGGCGCGGACGATTATGTCGGCAAACCGTTCGATCTCGACGAGCTGGCCGCGCGATTGCGCGCGGTGCGGCGTCGCCTGCTCGGACGTTCGACCCCCGCCTTGCGCCACGGCGGGGTGACCATCGATCCCAAGTCGCGTCTGGCCTGGCGCGAAGAGGGCGACCTGCCCCTTTCGAGACGTGAGTTTGCTATCCTGGAGGCCCTGATGGAACGGCCCGCACAGGTCCTCTCGCGCAGTCAGCTGGAAGAACGCCTGTACGGCTGGCAGGAGGAGATCGGCTCCAACGCCGTGGAAGTGCACATCCACTATCTGCGGGCCAAGTTGGGAGCCGGCTTCATCCGCACCGTCCGCGGCGTGGGATACACCCTGCAATGAGCTCGATCCGCCTGCGTCTGTTCGTCACTCTCGCGCTCGTGACCGCCCTGGTCTGGGGCGGCGCGGTCGTCTGGGTCGAAATCCAGACCCGGGCCGAAGTGCAGCGGGTGCTGGACCGGCGCCTGATGGAGTCGGCCCGCATGGTTTCGTCCTTGATGCAGGCCGGCAGCGTGCGCCCGGCGATCCAGGCTCCGGACACCGGGGGCGCCGATGTCTACGACCGTCAGCTCTCCTGCCAGATCTGGTCGCTGGAAGGCGATCTGATCGGCCGTTCCCAAAGCGCGCCTGCCGAGCGGTTGTCGGAAGGGGGCGACGGATTTTCTGAGCGCACGATCCGGGGCGAGCGCTGGCGTGTCTATACGGTGCATGATCGTGAAGCCGGTTTTCGGGTCATGGTTGGGGACAATCTGGCCGTTCGCGAACACCTGGTCGGCAATGTCGTCACCGCCTTGATCGGTCCGGCGGTCCTCGGTCTGCTGGCGCTGGGCGTGCTGATCTGGTGGTCGGTTGGGCGGGGGCTGGCCCCTATTAGACAAATGACCCGCAGCCTTGCGGTACGGGATGCGGAAGATCTGACGGCGTTGGACGTATCGCCGGACGCCCGCGAACTCCGTCCCTTCGCCCTGGCGCTGAACGACCTGATGTCACGCCTTGGCGCAGCGCGGCGTCGCGAGGCCGAGTTCACGGCCGCCGCCGCGCACGAGTTGCGTACCCCTCTGGCAGGCCTGCGTGTCCAGGCGCAGATTGCGGCGTCGTCTTCGGACCCTGCCGTTCGAAGCCGCGCGCTGGAGCAGATTCAGACCTCTGTCGATCGCACCGCCCGCCTCGTCACGGGGCTTCTCGCCCTGGCGCGCGAGGACGAGATGCCGGTTAGCGACGAAGATCGCCGCTGGGTGACGCTCCGATCACTGTTTGCGGGAGCGGAAGGCGATTCCCGGGTGTCGATCGTCGAAGGTGACGCCCTGCTGAATGTGGATCCGGATCGCTTCGGGGCAGCGGCCGCCAATCTCCTCGCCAATGCACAGGCGCACGCGGAGTCTTCAATCCTGATCAGTTACGACCCGACTTCCGGCCACTTGATCGTCGAGGACGACGGACCGGGCGTGGCCTTCTCGGATCTACATCGTTTGGGACGGCGTTTTTTCCGCGCGTCGAATGCCCCTTCCGGAGGGAGCGGTCTGGGCCTCTCTATCGTCCTCGCCACTGTGAAGGCCCATGGGGGACAGGTGCAGTTCTTGCGCTCACCAGGAGGCGGTCTTCGTGTTGAGGTGACAATTCCGGAGCAAGCGTCGGAGTCTTTGAACAACTCGACCAAGCGAGACTGACGGTATCAACCGGCTTCAGTGGCGTCTGTTGTCGGTTTGATGATACGGTATAGTCCAACTGCCTATTCGCTTGTCATAGCGGTGCTGGTTGGTCTTGAAGCAGAGTTGCCTGCCGATAGATGGCGACATCACTAGAATTTTATTACGTCGAATTTCACCAATGAATCCAAAAGCGCTGGCCAAGTGACGGTAGCTCGCACGGTATGGTGCGCGGATGAGAGAAAAGGCGCTGATAAATCAGCGCCTTCTGGTCTATTGAAGGATTGAGTGGGCATGGTCAATCTGTTCCAGCCCGGACGCGGCGTCGATCCGGTCCTTGCCCAGTCCCTGCTGGATCAGGGCAAGGCGGGCGCCGCCAGCATCGTGAACAGCGCCCCGACCAGCATTTCCCTGGGCGATTTCTTCCTCGAACTGGTGCCGTCCAACGTCTTCACCGCCGCCGCCGAAAACGCGATCCTGCCGGTGATGGTCTTCGCCCTGTTCTTCGGCGTCGGCCTGGTCATGGCCAAGAGCCCGGCGACGGATCGGCTGCAGGAGGTGGTCCAGGGCCTGTTTGAAATCACGATGAAGCTGATCAACCTCTTCATCAAACTGGCCCCTCTGGCCATCGCCTGTCTGATGTTCAACCTGGCGGCCCTGTTTGGTTTCGAGCTGTTGATCCGCCTGGCGGCCTATGTGGCGGTCGCCGTGGGTGCGATGGCGATCCACATGTTCGTCGTCTATCCGCTGGCCGTCTGGTTCCTGGGCGGCATGTCGCCCGTCGCCTTCTTCCGGGGCGTTCGCGAGCCGATGATCGTGGCCTTCTCGACCGCCTCGTCCAACGCCTCCCTGACGTTTGCCCTGCGCGCGGCGGAGCAGCAGCTTCACCTGCCGCGCAAGATCGCCCGCTTTGTCCTGACGGTCGGCGCCACCGCCAATCAGAACGGCACAGCCCTGTTCGAGGGTGTGACCGTGTTGTTCCTGGCCCAGTTCTTCGGCATCGAACTAACCCTAATGCAGCAGTTCATCGTCATGCTGGTCTGCATACTGGGCGGCGTTGGCACGGCGGGGGTGCCGGCCGGCTCTCTGCCGGTCGTGGCGATGATCCTGGTCATGGTCGGGGTGCCGCCAGAGGGGATCGGCCTGATCCTGGGCGTCGATCGCTTCCTGGACATGTGCCGCACGACGCTGAACGTGACCGGCGACCTGGCGTTGGCCACCATCGTCTCACGTGGCGAAGACAATGATCCCGAGGACGAGGGCGCCGACAGCACGGCGGCGGCGCCCGTTCCGGCCTGATCTCAGCCCGTCGTCACCGGCGTGTCGGCGCGGCCGCCCCATTCGGCCCAGGAGCCGTCATAAAGTTGCGACGGCTTGCCCAGTTCAGCCAGCCCAAGGCTGAGGATGGCGGCGGTGACGCCTGACCCGCAGGTGGTGGTGACCGGCCTGGCTATATCGACGCCCGCATCGGCGAACACCTGCGCCAGGGCCTGGCCGCGCTTCATTGTGCCGTCGTCGTTCAGCAGACGATTATAGGGCAGGTTGAGCGCCCCGGGCATGTGACCGGCCCTTACGCCGGGACGCGGCTCGGCGGCGTCACCCCGGAACCGCGCTGCGCCGCGCGCATCGACGACCTGAGCCTGGGCGGCCAAAGCGGCACGCACCTGTTCGGCGTCAGCAACGGCATCGGGTGCGAAGCTCGCCGTAAAGACCGCCGCCACCGGCAGCCGTGCATCCGCCGTCACAGCCCGTCCCTCGGCCAGCCATTTGGGCAGGCCGCCGTCCAGCACCTGAACCCGGCTGGCGCCCATGGTTCTGAACATCCACCAGACGCGCGCCGCCGAGAAAAGACCCGCCGTGTCATAGACGACGATATGATCGTCAACACCGACGCCCAGCGCGCTCACCGAGGCAGCAAAGGCTTCCGGCGTCGGCAGCATGTGCGGCAGGGGACTGTCCGCGTCCGACACGGCCTCCAGATCAAAAAAGACCGCCCCCGGAATATGCGCCTCGCAGAACTGGGCGGCGGCGTCGCGGCCATCCAGATGCCAACTGCCGTCGATCAGCCGCAGGTCCGGCGCGCCCAGCACAGCCGCCAGTTCATCGGTCGAGATCAAAGGGTTCATGGTCTGCTCAACGCCAGTTGCACATCATCTGTGTCGCCAGTCGGCTGCGGCGACCTGTGGCGTCAGGTGTCCCTTTAAAACGCCATAGGGTCAATCGCGGTCGCTGTGGTCGTCGCCCCGTCCCGCAACGGTTTTCAGCGCATTCAGCGCCCGCGCACGCCCCACGTCGTGATCCACGACAGGCCTGGGATAGGTGTCGCCTAATCGCACCCCGGCATCCCGCAGGATCTCGGTCGGCGCCGTCCACGGGGCCTGAATCCACTTATCGGGCAGGCGGCGCAGTTCGGGAACCCAACGCCGCACATAGGCGCCGTCGCCATCGAACTTCTGTCCCTGCGCCGTCGGATTGAAGATGCGGAAATAGGTAGCGGCGTCAGCGCCGGAACCCGCCACCCACTGCCAGTTCTGCACATTGCTAGCCAGGTCGGCGTCGACCAGCGTGTCCCAGAACCAGGCCTCGCCCTCACGCCAGTCGATCATCAGGTGTTTGACCAGGAAGGAGGCGACGACCATCCGCACCCGATTGTGCATCCAGCCCGTCGCCCACAACTGCCGCATACCGGCGTCGACCAGAGGATAGCCGGTCTGCCCCCGTCGCCAGGCCTCCAGCGCCGCCGGATCATCCCGCCATGGCATGGCGTCATATTCCGCTCGGAAGGCCCGGCTTTCGATGAAGGGGAAATGGTGCAGCAGGTGCGTCGAGAAATCGCGCCACACGATCTCGGCGACGAACTTCTCGGCTTCTGCGGCCGGAACGCGCCCCTGAACGGCGGCTTCGCGCGCCTCACGCACCGCCCGCCAGGGACTGATCTCGCCCCAGTGCAGGTGGGGCGACAGACGGCTTGTGTTCGCACGGCCCGGAATATCCCGCCCGTGGCCATAGGTCTTCAGCCCGCCGTTGATGAAGGCCGACAGATTGTCCAGCGCCCCTGCTTCACCCGGCGCCCAGTCGAACCCGCCGGACCAGTCGGGGCGCCGGGGATGCAGGCCCCACTCGTCCGACCTATCGCTGGCGATTTTGGGAGTGACGATCCGTGCAGGCGGCTCCAATCCTGCGGGCGGTTCGAACTTGCCGAGCAGCGCCTTCATGAAGGGCGTGAACACCTTGTACGGCTGGCCAGACCCGTTCAGCACCGATCCCGGCGGGCACAACAGCGAGCCGTTGAAGCCGTGACAGGACACGCCGTCCGCCTGCAACGCATGGGCGATGTCGGCGTCGCGCTCGAAGCCCGCGGGTTCGAAACTGCGGTTCAGAAACAGGGCCTCGGCGCCGGTTTCCGTGATCAGCCCCTGCAACACCGACAGCGAATCGCCGCGCCGCAGGATCAGCCGAGAACCCCGCGCCTCCAGATCGCTCGCCAGCGCTCTCAACGACTTGTCCAGCCACCAGCGCGCGGCCCCGCCCAGAGGCCGTTCCGCCCCCTCATCCAGGATAAAGACCGGCAGAACGGGGCATCCCGCCTCAATCGCACGGTTTAAGGCGGGATTATCCTGCAGCCGCAGATCGCGACGGAACCAGAGGATGACCGGCCTGGTGGTCACGTGGGGCGACTGCATGATAGCTTGAACTCTTCCTTCAAGAGCGCCACCTGATGGCCTCATCCTTGCGGCACAGGCCGCATTCATAACGTCATTCGCAAGAGAGCCGCCTCGTGAGCCGACCCAACGCCGTCATTACGTTGTCCGAAGGTCTTCGGACGCCTGTCGTCATCGGCGGCGGTGCAAGAATCGTCTTTATCGCCGGTCCCTGCCAGATGGAAAGCCGCCAGCACGCGCTGGAGACGGCCCACAGGCTCAAGGAGATCGGCGAACGACTGAACGCCGCCATCATCTACAAGACCAGCTTCGACAAGGCCAACCGCACCAGCGCCAGCGCGGCGCGCGGCATCGGCCTGAAAGACGCCCTGCCGATCTTCGCTGAAATCCGCGAGGTCACCGGCCTGCCGACCCTGACCGACGTCCACTCCGAGGCCCAGTGCGGTCCGGTGGGCGAAGTCGTCGACGTGCTGCAGATTCCCGCCTTCCTCAGCCGCCAGACCGACCTTCTGCTGGCCGCCGCCGCGACCGGAAAGGCCATCAATATCAAGAAGGGTCAGTTCCTGGCCCCCTGGGACATGAAGAACGTCATCGCCAAGGTGGTCGGCGCGGGCAATCCGAACGTCATGGCCTGCGAGCGCGGCGCCAGCTTCGGCTACAACACCCTGATCAGCGACATGCGCGCCCTGCCGGTGCTGCGCGACATCGGCTGCCCGGTCGTGTTCGACGCGACCCACAGCGTGCAGCAGCCGGGCGGGCAGGGCACGTCGTCGGGCGGGCAGCGTGAGTTCGTGCCGGTTCTGGCCCGCGCCGCCGTCTCTGTCGGCGTCGACGCCGTCTTCCTGGAAACGCATGAAGACCCCGACAACGCCCCGTCGGACGGTCCCAACATGGTGCCGCTGGACAAGTTCGAGGAACTGGCCGCGCAACTGATCGCTTTCGACGACCTGGCCATCAAGATCGGCGTCAAGGCGCCGGTGGCGCTGTCGGCCTGAATCCTCTAGGTCGGGCGCATGTCTGACACCCTCGATCTGGGCGCCCTGCAAAAGCTGCTGGAGCGCGTGCGTGACCTGAAGATCGCCTGCGTCGGCGATCTGATGCTGGATCGGTATGTCTATGGCGAGGTCAGCCGCATTTCACCCGAGGCGCCGATCCCGGTCCTGCGCGCGCGTCGCACGACCGCCATGCCGGGCGGCGTGGGCAATGTCGCCCGCAACGTGGCCGCTCTGGGCGGTCTGGCTCAGCTGGGCGCGGTCGCAGGCGATGACGCCGCGGGCGCCGAACTGCGCGACCTGATCGCGTCAGAGGATCGGATCGCTGACTTTATCAGCCGCCCGCCTGGCGCCGCCACCATCGTCAAGACGCGCTTTGTCGCGGCAGGCCAGCAGCTTCTGCGTCTCGATGACGACGCGGCGCCCGTGTCGATTTCTGATTCAAGCGCGTTTTCAGAAGCTTCGGCTATTCTTTTATCTGATTACGCCAAGGGCGTTGTCACCGACGACCTGATCAGGGCCGCGCTTGCCGCCGCCCAGGCCAACGGCGCGCCGGTCATCGTGGACCCCAAGGGCCGTGACTTCGCTCGCTATGGCGCGGTCGATGTGATCAAGCCCAACGCCTCCGAGCTGGCCGGGGCCACCGGCCTGCCGGTCGAAACCGATGCAGAGATCGAAGCGGCGCTGGCCGCCCTGTTGGCCCAGACCACGGCGCGCGCCATCATCGTCACCCGCGCCGGCAAGGGCATGAGCCTGGCCCGCCGTGATGGCCCGGTTCAGCATTTCCCCGGCCGTGCGCGGGAAGTCTTCGACGTGTCAGGGGCAGGCGACACGGTGCTGGCGTCGCTGGGGCTGGCGCTGGGCGCTGGCGTGTCGCTGGAGACGGCGGTTCAGTTCGCCATTCTGGCTTCCGGCGTCGTGGTGGGCAAATCAGGCACCGCTGTCGTAACCCCGACCGAACTGATCGACGCGGAGCTGAGCCAGCACGCCGTCGCGGCCCAGGCCAAGGTCACGCCGCTGGACGAACTGGCCGCCGAGGTCGAGGCCTGGCGTCGCCAGGGCCTCAAGGTCGGCTTCACCAACGGCTGTTTCGACATCCTGCACCGCGGCCACGTCGCCTATCTGGCCCAGGCGCGCAGTTGGTGCGACAGGCTGGTCGTGGCGCTGAACACCGACGCCTCGGTCAAGGCGCTGAAGGGCGAGGGCAGGCCGGTCAATGATCTGGACAGCCGCGCCGTCGTCATAGGGGCCTTGAGCAGCGTGGATCGGGTGACCAGTTTCAGCGACCCGACCCCCATCGCCCTGATCGAACGGCTGCGGCCCGATGTTCTGATCAAGGGATCGGACTATACGCGTGAAGGCGTGGTCGGCGGTGATCTGGTGGAAAGCTGGGGCGGCGTCGTCCGTCTGGCGGATTTCAAGGACGGGTTCTCCACCACCCGCACAATCGAAAAAATGACTGGCTCGGCACAATGACGCCCAGAATGATCGTGGTGACCGGCGGCGCCGGCTTCATCGGCTCCAACATCGTGGCGCGGTTGACGGCTGAGACAGCCTATGACGTCGTGGTCTGCGACCGGCTGGAAACCGCCGATCTGGCCAAGTGGAAGAACCTGGCCAAACACCCCATCGCGGACTTCTGGTCGCCGGAAGAGCTGTTCGAACAACTGGAGCGTCACGCCGAACGCATCGAAGCCGTGGTCCATATGGGCGCCATTTCCTCAACGACCGAGCCGGATGCCGACCTGATCCTGCGCACCAACTTCACCCTGTCGCGCGACCTGTGGGACTGGTGCACGATCCGCGATGCCCGTCTGATCTACGCCTCGTCTGCGGCGACCTACGGCGATGGCGACGCAGGTTTCGATGACGACGACGATGCTGAGTCCTTGTCCAAACTTCGCCCGCTAAACGCCTACGGATATTCGAAAATGCTGTTCGATCAGCACGCCGTCCGCCAGTCGGATCGCGGACAGGCGCCGCGTCAGTGGGCGGGTCTGAAGTTCTTCAACGTCTATGGCCCCAACGAAGGCCACAAGGGAACGATGAAGTCGGTCGTGGCCCAGATCTGGCCCAAGGTGGCGGCGGGCGAGACGGTCAGTCTGTTCAAGTCGCACAACCCGAACTACGCCGATGGCGGTCAACTGCGCGACTTCGTCTATGTTGATGACGTGGTCGACATCATCGAATTCCTGCTGCAGTCACCCGAGGTTTCGGGCGTCTTCAACGTCGGTTCGGGACAGGCGCGTTCGTTCGAGGATCTGGCGCGCGCCACCTTTGCGGCGGCAGGCAAGGACGCCTCCATCGCCTATGTCGACATGCCCGAGGTGATCCGCGACCGGTACCAGTATTTCACCCAGGCCCGCATGGACCGCATCCGCGCCGCCGGTTTCGAAGGCCAGGCCACACCGCTGGAAGAGGGCGTGCGTCGCTACGTTCAGGACTTCCTGGCCACATCGGACCCGTATCGCTGATGCTGCCCAAGCTGACCTTCCGCCAATGGGTCGGCTATGCGGGTTTCGCCGTGGTGTTCATCCTCACGGCGGCCGTCGCCGTCTGGCGCGGCGACATCCTGCGCGCAGGACTCGATCCGCAGGTTCCCTTCCAGACCTATGTCCCGCCGCCTGCGCCTGATTACACCACGCGCAAGCCCTGGGCCCTGTACGAGGCGCGCGTCAACGGGGCGGGCGAGGCAGCAGTCTTCTTCGTCCATTCCACCACCTTCGACGGGGGCAGGGAATGGAACGGCCCCATCGGCGACCCCGCTTCCGACGCCTATCTGCGCCGTGTCGTCCTGCCGAACTACGCCGGGCCGTTCGCGCGGGCGGGCGCCGTCAGCGCGCCGCTGTACCGGCAGGCCAGCCTCTATTCCCGCCTGACGCTGCGCGATGATGCGCGAGAGGCTCGGGCCTTCGCCTATCAGGATGTTCTGGCCGCCTTCGACAACTGGCTGACCCGCCACCCTGACGGCCCCATCGTGGTGGCGGGTGTGGAGCAGGGGGCTGAACTGCTGGACCGGCTGCTGCGTGAACGGATTTCACCAGATCCGGCGGTCCGTGACCGTCTCGTCGTCGCCTATCTGATGGACGTGATCATCGCCGCAGATCGCGTGCCGGCGAACATCCCCGCCTGCACCACGCGCCGGGAGTTGCACTGCATCGTCGCCTGGTCCCAGGTCGGCGACAATGACGATTCAGCCGGTCGCAGGCGTTTCCGTCGAGCCCTGATCTGGGACGACAAGGGGCGGTTGGTCGAGTTGAACGGTCGCGCAGGCCTGTGCGTCAACCCCATCACCGGCACGACGGACGTGGCCCCGGTGCCGGAACGGATGCATCGCGGCGCCACCAATGCGACGGGCCTGGAATGGGGCGCGAGGCCCGCCCTGATGACGCGTGAAGTGAAGACCCAGTGCCGCGACGGATTGCTGCGACACAGTTGGCCGAACCTGGAGTCTTTCCGCGATGGTGGCAGCTGGTCCGACAGACGAAAAGCCAGACCATACAATCTGTTCTACGGCGACCTTGAAGCTGACATTGCGGACCGGCTCACCACCTACAGGCTTGAATCGGTGAAGCCTTGAGCGAGGCCCGTTCAGTTTAGGTAGCGCCGTGCGATGGAGATGCGTAACCTTGCGTCAAAGGGAGTTTCCATATGGACGTAACCACCATTTTCGCCGGGGTCGTGCTTCTCCTCGCGATCGCGCTGTTGTTCAGCGTAATCAAGATTGTACCGCAAGGACGTGAGTTCACGGTTGAGCGTTTCGGCAAATACACCAAGACCCTGAGCCCCGGCATCGGCTTCCTGACACCCTTCGTGGAACGCGTCGGCCGCCGCATGAACATGATGGAACAGGTGCTGGACGTCCCGACGCAGGAGGTCATCACCAAGGACAACGCCATGGTGAAGGTCGACGGCATCGTCTTCATTCAGGTGATGGATTCAGCCCGCGCCGCCTACCGCGTCGATGATCTGCCCTACGCCATCTCGCAACTCTGCATGACCAATCTGCGGACCGTGGTCGGCTCGATGGAGCTGGACGAGGTGCTGAGCCAACGCGACAGCATCAACACACGCCTGCTGCACGTCATCGACGCGGCGACTGAACCCTGGGGCGTCAAGGTCAACCGCATCGAGATCAAGGACCTGACGCCGCCGACGGACATCACCAACGCCATGGCCCGTCAGATGAAGGCAGAGCGTGAACGCCGCGCCGTCATCACCGAGGCTGACGGCGAAAAGTCCGCCGCCATCGCCCGCGCCGAGGGCGCCAAACAGGCCGCCATCCTTCAGGCTGAAGGCCGCAAGGAAGCCGCCTTCCGCGACGCCGAGGCCCGCGAACGTGAAGCCGAGGCCGAGGCCCGCGCCACCGCCATGGTGTCGGAAGCCATCGCGCGCGGCGACGTGAACGCCATCAACTACTTCGTCGCCCAGAAGTATGTTGAAGCCTTCGCCGAACTGGCGCGCAGCCCGCAGCAGCGCACCGTCATCGTGCCCGCCGAAATGGGCGCCCTGGTCGGCACCATCGCCGGCATCGGCCAACTGGTCGGCCTTGCGCAGGACCAGAGCCAGGACAGCGCCCGCGCGCCCCAGCCGCCGCGCCCGTCCGCCCCGCGCCGCCCAGCGGGCGGCAGCGTTCCGCCTTCGGCCTGACAGGACCCCTGAGCCATGACCGCCGTCCTCAATCTGTACGCCGCCCAGCCCTTCTGGATCTGGCTGGCTATCGGCGTTCTGTTGCTGGCCATCGAATCGATGGCCTCGACGGAATGGCTGCTGTGGCCCGCCGTTGCGGCGGGGGTCGTGGCGGTTCTGACGGCGGTCGGGCTTCACCTGGGACTGCCCGGCGAGGTCGCAGTCTTCGCATTGCTGACCGTGATCGCCACTGTCCTGTCGCGTCGTCTGGTGTCCAAGGCCAACCCCAGCGGCCCGGACATCAACGACCGTGACAGCCGCCTGATCGGCCAGCACGCCCGGGTCGTCCAGCCCTTCGTCGACGGCCGCGGCCGGGTCTTCATCTCGGGCGCCGAGTGGCCTGCGGAGATCGAGGGAGAAGGACCTGAAACCGGCGCCGATGTTCTGGTCCACGGCGTCAGCGGTTCGCTGCTGAAGGTCACCGCCTCGCACTAGGCGGCATTCGCGGCAACCTTCGCGGTAAATGGGCGTTGGGCGTTGATGTCAGACGCCCAGACCGCTCCAACGCCCGCCTTTCAGGATGGCTTGCCGGTCCCTCGGCGATATTGGGCCATTGTCTCCATCGGCCTTGGCATCACCCTGGCCGTGCTGGACGGGGCAATCGCCAATGTGGCGCTTCCGTCCATCGCCCACGATCTTCAGGCGTCCGAGGCGGCGTCGATCTGGATCGTCAACGCCTACCAGATCGCCATTGTCGTCTCGCTGCTGCCCCTGGCCTCGCTGGGCGAGATCGTCGGCTATCGCCGGGTGTCGCAGGCGGGGCTGGCGGTTTTCACACTGGCCTCCATCGCCTGCACCCTGTCTGATTCCATCGTCACCTTGAGCCTGGCGCGGGTGCTGCAGGGCTTCGGCGCTGCGGGCATCATGAGCGTGAACGGCGCGCTGGTGCGCTTCACCTATCCGCAGAAATTCCTGGGACGCGCGGTCGGCATCAATGCGGTGATCGTCTCCATCGCCGCCGCCGCCGGGCCGACCATAGCCAGCGCGATCCTGGCGGTCGGCGAGTGGCGCTGGCTGTTCGCCCTGAACATCCCCATCGGCCTGCTGGCCGTGTCGATGGCCGGGTTCACCCTGCCGCATAATCCGCTGCAGAAGCGCAAGCTGAACTGGACCGGCGCCGCACTCAGCGCCGCCGCCTTCGGACTGTTGATCACCGGCCTGCAGTCACTGGCGCACGGCGAGGCCGCCATATTGGGCTTCGGCATGACCGGCGCGGGGCTGGCCGCCGCCGTGCTGCTGTTTCGGCATGAGAAGCCGCGCGCCGCGCCCTTGATCCCCCTGGACCTGCTGGCCCGGCCGATGTTCGCCCTGTCAGTCGGAACCTCGATCATCTCCTTCACCGCCCAGATGATGGCCTTCGTGGCCTTGCCCTTTTTCCTGCAAGGCTCGCTGCATCTCAGCGCGGTGGAGACGGGCTTGTTGATGACGCCCTGGCCGCTGGCCACCATGTTCGCCGCCCCCTTGGCCGGATGGCTTTCGGATCGTTATTCGGCGGGAGTCCTGGGGGCGATCGGTTTGACCGTCTTCGCCTGCGGTCTGATGGCGCTCAGCTTCCTCGACGCCGATGCGACCAAGTTCGACATCATCTGGCGCATGGCCGTCTGCGGTGCGGGCTTCGGCTTCTTCCAGTCGCCAAACAACCGCGCCATGCTGTCCGAAGCCCCGCGTGAGCGGGCAGGGGCGGCGGGCGGCAGTCTGGGCACAGCCCGCGTCCTGGGCCAGTCGATGGGCGCGGTGGTCGTCGCCTTCCTGCTGTCATCCGCGCCCGTCGCGGGCGTTCGTCACGGCTTCCAGATCGCGGCCGTCGCCGCCCTGTTCGGCGCCGTCATGAGCGGATCGCGCGTGCGACGCCGCAAGGCCGAGCCGGAGAAAGAAATCGAAGCCGTCTAGCGCCGCTTCAACTCGGCGACGCCCCGATTCGCCAACTGGTCGGCCCGCTCGTTCAGTTCGTGGCCCGCGTGACCCTTAACCCAGCGCCATTTGACGTCGTGGCGCAGGCGGGCGGCGTCCAGCCGCTGCCACAGGTCGGCATTCTTGACCGGCTTTTTGTCGGCGGTCAGCCAGCCGCGCGCCTTCCAGCCGCGCATCCACTCGGTGATTCCCTGCATCACATATTTGCTGTCGGTGTGAAGCTCGACCTTGCAGGGCCGTTTCAGGGCTTCCAGCGCCATGATCGCGGCCATCAACTCCATGCGGTTGTTGGTCGTATTGGCCTCGCCGCCCCACAATTCCTTCTCGTGACCGCCGCCGGCCTGAAGGACGGCGCCCCAGCCGCCAGGACCAGGATTGCCCTTGCAGGCGCCGTCGGTGTGGATGATTACGTGATCGGAGGGACTCATGGTCGCGCAGACCTACAGCGTCCCTTGGCGCGGGGCCATCACTGCGCCTATATGCACGTCGAAGAATAGTGGATGGGATCGATCATCGGTTCCACGCGAGGAGATTACGCCATGGGCTCCATGAGCATCTGGCATTGGGCCATCGTCATCGTCGTTGTCGCGCTGCTGTTCGGCGGCCGCGGCAAGCTTTCCGGCATCATGGGCGACGCCGCCAAGGGCATCCGCGCCTTCAAGGACGGCCTGAAAGACGAAGACAAGAAGGACGGCCCCAGCGAGGGCGTCAGCTCGCTGCCGCGCACCGAGGCGGAAAAGGAAGAGCTGAAGCGCTAGTCGTCGTTTGTAAGGGCTGACGCATGGGCGGGCTCGCCCCCGGAGTGGGGGGTTTCGAATTAGTGGTGATCGGCATTGTGGCCTTGCTTGTGGTGGGCCCCAAGGATCTGCCTATTCTGATGCGCCGTGTCGGTCAGATGGTCGCGAAAGCACGCGCCATGGCCAACGAGTTCCGCACCAGTTTCGACGAAATGGCGCGTCAGTCAGAACTGGACGACCTGCGCAAGGAAGTCGAAGCGCTGCGGAGCGGGCAGGGGATGTATCCCCTTGGCTCTGAAGCGGAAGCCGCTTTCAAGGAAATCAATGCAGGCTTGGTGACACCGTCCTTGCCGTCGCCTGAGCCAGAGCTCCCGGCCATGCAGCCCGCGCCGGAGGAGTGGCCGGACAAGGCGCCGGTGGCGGAGGCCGTCGCCGCCGCGCCAAAAACCAAAGCTGCCCCCAAGAAGGCCGCGCTTAAGGCCGCCAAGCCAAAAACGGCGACCGCCGCTAAAGCCAAACCCAAAACTGCTTCCAAGACTGCGGCCGCCAAGCCCAAGACAGTCCGCAAGAAGGCCGTCGACCTTTGACCACCCCAGACCGTGACGAGGCCGAGATCGAGGCGTCGCGTGCGCCCTTGATGGACCACCTGATCGAGCTGCGTAAGCGGCTGCTGATCTGCGTGATCGCCTTTGCGGTCGGCTTCATCGGCTGTTTCGCCTTTTCCGAACCGATCTATCTGTTCCTGGTCAAGCCGTTCGCCGCGGCTCAGGCCTTCTATTCGTCCGTCGGGCCGCACGGCCATGTCTCGCCGCTGGACCTGATCCTGGGCACTGCGGGGCTGAAGCCCCTGCCGCATGTCGATGGCCATACGGTCAATCTGATCTACACGGCGCCGCTGGAGATCCTGTTCACCAAGATGAAGCTGGCCGGTTTCGGCGCTGTCTTCGTGGCCTTCCCGGTCCTGGCCTGGCAGCTCTATCGCTTCGTCGCGCCGGGTCTGTACCGCAATGAGCGCGGCGCCTTCCTGCCGTTCCTGGTCGCTGCGCCCCTGCTGTTCCTGCTGGGCGCGGCCCTGGTCTATTTCGTCATGCTGCCGTTCGTGATGTGGTTCTCGCTGAGCCAGCAGATCATCGGCGATGGGGTGCAGGCCAATCTGCTGCCCAAGGTGTCGGACTATCTGAACCTGGTCACGGCGCTGCTGCTGGCCTTCGGCCTGTGTTTCCAACTGCCGGTCGTCATGACCCTGCTGGGCATGGCCGGGCTGATCAATTCCAAGCTGATGGCCACGGGCCGTCGCTACGCCATCGTCGCCGTGGTCGTGGTCGCCGCCGTCGTCACCCCGCCGGATCCCATCAGCCAACTGATGCTCGCCGTGCCGATGGTGCTGCTCTACGAGGTCTCCATCTGGTGCGTCCGTTTGATCGAACTGCGCCGCAAGAAGGCCGACGACCTGGAAGCGGAACTGGCCTGAGCGCGTTAGGCCATCCCCAATGTAGGTGATATCCGCCCGCCTGATCGCATGAGACCTTCCCCAGCTCGAACAACGATGTTCGCACTGGAGGGATGACATGAATATCTTCGCCATCATTGGGGGTGGTCTGGCGCTCGCGCTTCCAGCCACCGCCATTGCGCAGACGACGCCGGCAAGCGGCCCCACACTGGTTCAACTCGCAATCGGCAACACCCTGACCGCGGTCTATCCGGATGGCGGGCCGACAGTGACCTTTGCCTTCAAGCCCGACGGGACCTTTACCGCCATCTTTCCGGGCGGGGTCCAGGGCCACGGCGACTACGTGGCAGACAGTCGCTATGTCTGCTGGATCGTAAAGGCCCCGCTGGACGAGCCGCCTGGACGGAATGTCCGGTGCGAAGCCAACACTACGGACGGTCACACCATCGGCCAAAGCTGGACCATCACAGATTCTTACGGCGACAAACCCACCCTGACCATTCGCCCGGGCCAGTAGAACCGCTCAAAGAAAAGGCGCTGACGGTCTCCCGTCAGCGCCTCTGATTTTCAGCCTGATCTGACGATCAGCAGCTGTAGTACATGTCGAATTCGACCGGGTGCGGGTGCAGTTGCAGGCGGGCGACTTCGTGTTGCTTCAGCTCGATGTAGGCGTCGATGAAGTCGTCATCCATCACGCCGCCCTTCTTGAGGAAGGCGCGGTCGGCGTCGAGGCTTTCCAAAGCTTCCTTCAGAGAGCCGCAGACCTCGGGGATCGAGCCGCGTTCTTCCGGCGGCAGGTCGTAGAGGTTCTTGTCGGCGGGTGCGCCCGGATCGATGCGATTCTCGATGCCGTCCAGACCGGCCATCAGCAGGGCCACGAAGGTCAGATAGGGGTTGCCCATCGGGTCGGGGAAGCGGGCTTCCAGACGCTTGGCCTTGGGCGACGAGACGTGCGGGATGCGGATCGAGGCCGAGCGGTTGCGGGCCGAATAGGCCAGCTTCACCGGAGCTTCATAGCCGGGCACCAGACGCTTGTAGCTGTTGGTGGTCGAGTTCGAGAAGGCGTTGATGGCCTTGGCGTGCTTGATGATGCCGCCGATGTACCACAGGCATTCCTGGCTCAGACCGGCGTACTTGTCGCCCGCGAACTGAGGTTTGCCGTCCTTCCAGATCGACATGTGGACGTGCATGCCCGAGCCGTTGTCGCCGAACATGGGCTTGGCCATGAAGGTCGCCGATTTGCCGTAGGCGGCGGCCACATTGTGGATGATGTACTTATAGAGCTGCAGGCGGTCGGCCATGGTCAGCAGGTCCGAGAACTTCAGACCCAGTTCGTGTTGGGCCGGCGCCACTTCGTGGTGGTGCTTCTCGGGCTCCAGGCCCATGTCGCGCATCACGCCCAGCATTTCGCCACGCAGGTCCTGGCCGCTGTCGACCGGATTGACGGGGAAATAGCCGCCCTTGGTCTGCGGGCGGTGGCCCATGTTGCCTTCGGTGTATTCGGCGTTGGTGTTGGCGGGCAGTTCGGTCGAATCATACGAGTACGAGGTGTTGTGCGCCTGGGTCGACCAGCGCACGTCGTCGAACACGAAGAACTCGGCTTCCGGGCCGAAATAGACGATGTCGCCCACGCCCGACGACTGGACATAGGCCAGGGCCTTCTTGGCCATGGAGCGGCTGTCGCGGTTGTACGGCTCGTTAGTGTCCGGGTTCAGCACGTCGCAGAACAGGAACATCGTCGTCTGCTGGTAGAACGGGTCGATGTAGGCCGTGGTCAGGTCCGGCTTCAGCAGCATGTCGGACTCGTTGATGGCCTTCCAGCCCGCGATCGACGAACCGTCGAACATGGTGCCTTCGTTCAGGAAGTCCTCGTCGACCAGATCAATGTCGAAGGTGACGTGCTGCAGGCGGCCTTGGGTGTCGGTGAAGCGAACGTCGACGTATTTGACGTCCTTTTCCTCGATCTCTTTGAGGATCTTGGCGGCGGCGCTCATTCTCGGAAGTCCTATTTTTTTGGTCGTTGGGGAGGAAACCGGTCACCGACCCGAAGGCCGAGGGCCGGGGAGGGTCGTTCAGTTTCAGACGGCTTGAGCGCCGGTCTCGCCGGTGCGGATGCGGATCACATCCGCCACGTCGGACACGAAGATCTTGCCGTCGCCGATCTTGCCTGTGCGCGCCGAGGTCTGGATGGCCTCGACAACGGCAGGCGCGAGGTCATCAGCGACGACGACCTCGATCTTTATTTTGGGCAGGAAGTCGATGACGTATTCGGCGCCCCGATAGAGCTCCGAATGACCCTTCTGGCGGCCATATCCCTTGGCCTCCAGCACAGTCATGCCTTGCACGCCCACGTCCTGGAGCGCCTCTTTGACGTCATCCAGCTTGAATGGCTTGATGATGGCTTCGATTTTCTTCATGGCGACCCCTGAGCGGCGCACGGAATGCAGCGGCGCTCGGGCTTGAATGGGACACACCAAGGCGACTGAAAGCAAGCGGTTTTCGTAGAAAAGTCACGGATAATCGGAGCCCGGATGATTGAAACCAACGACCCCGCGTTATGGCGCAATTTTCTGCCCTGGCCGGACGCCCAGACGCACAAGCATACGCGGGGCCGATTAGGCGTCGTGTCCGGTCGCGCCAACCACACAGGCGCCGCACGGCTGGCCGCACGCGCCGGATTGAGGGCAGGGGCTGGAGTGGTGCGGATTTTCTGCCCGCCGGACGCCGCTTCGATCATCGCTCCATCCATACAGGCGGTCATGCTGACGCCCTTCGCCAGCGCCGAATCCCTGGCGCGAGAGGTCAAGGGGATGGACGCCATGATCATCGGCCCCGCCGCCGGTCTGGACGACGCCACCATCGGCAACATCCATGTGCTGGCCCAAAGCGGCGCGGCCCTGGTCATCGACGCCGATGGTCTGACGATCTTCAAAGGCCGGGCCGCCGAACTGTTCGCCATTCTGGACCGTGACGACATCCTGACGCCGCATGAGGGCGAGTTCGAACGCCTGTTTCCCGGCTATCTGGCCAAGGGCCGCGTCGAGGCCGCTCAGGACGCCGCCAGACGCGCCCAGGCCGTGGTCGTGCTCAAGGGCGCCCAGACTGTGATCGCTTCACCTGACGGCCGCGCCCGCATCAACATCAACGGCTCGCCGTGGCTGGCGACGGCAGGCAGCGGCGACGTGCTGGCGGGCGTCATCGGCGGACTTCTGGCCCAGCGCATGGACAGTTTCGACGCCGCCTGCGCCGCCGTCTGGATGCACGCCGACGCGGCCAACCGTTTCGGTCCGGGTCTGATCGCCGAAGACCTCTCGGAAATACTGCCTGCGGTGCTGCGCGATCTGTGGTCCGCCGCCGAATGATCGGACTGGAACCCGTGGTCTGACGGCGATATTCTGACAGCCTGTTGATCGTGCGGGGCCGACGTCGTGACCTTCCAAACCTGGTGGCTGTTTGTGGTCGCCGTCTTCCTGCTGTGCGGCACGCCGGGGCCGAACATGCTGCACATCCTGTCGCGCAGCGTGGAGATGGGGCTGAAGCGCAGCTTCTTCGCCATGGCGGGTTGCCTGACGGCGCTGGTTCTGGTGCTGACGGCCTCGGCCGCGGGTCTGACCACGCTGTTGCTGGCGCTGCCGGGCGTATTCGAGGTGCTGCGTTACCTGGGCGTGGCCTATCTGATCTATCTCGGCGTCAAGGCGTGGCGCAGCGACGCCGCGCCCGTCGATGTCGGCGGCGAGGGCGTCCTGAGCCCGCGCCAGTCCGTCGGGCGCCTGTTTCGCGGCGGCTTCACCATCGGCGTCAGCAACCCCAAACTGATCCTGTTCGCCGCAGCCTTCCTGCCGCAGTTCGTTCACGCCGGCGCGCCCAAGGCGCCGCAGTTCGCCATTCTGGTCATCACCTTCGCCCTGGTCGAAGCCTTCTGGTACCTGGCCTACGCCTTCGGCGGACACTCGTTGTCGCGCTACCTGGCCATTCCCAAACTGCGCCGCATCTTCAACCGCATCGCCGGCGGCATCTTCGTCGCCTTCGGACTGGCCCTGTTGAAGATCAAACCCAGTTGACGCCCACGCCATGAGCGACAGTCTGAACCAGACTGATGAAGCAGAAGCCGCAAAGTCTGATTGGCCAGGAACTGCGTCGCGACGCATCTTTCGCCTAATATTCATTATGCGAAATCGGACCAGGTTCATTTCACTTACGCCGTGAGCTCAAGCCCAAGCCGCGCAGCCATTCAAACAGCGCAGCGACGTGGGTTTGAGCGGGCCGCAAGACAGCCAGCTAAGCTTTGAGTTATGTTTGCGAGCTACAGTTGCGTAATCGGGAGAAGATTATGGCAGCTCGTTTCGCGATCTTTCCAGCGTTCCTGTTTCTGGTTTTCGGCTGCTCCGCTGTCTCAAGCCAAAGCCTAGCGGCGTCTGATACGTCGAAGACCGCTGTGAGCAGCCCCGTCGTCGCCCATGCCCAACGGGTTGAACGTCGGGCCTCGAAAACATCGTTCGAAGATCTCGAAGCCTTTGGCCGCGCCGCAGCTGGACGCCCTGGCGATGAAGGTCTCAGCCGCCTGCAACACGTCATCTGGGTTCTGATCAATCAGGACGATTACATCGCCGCAGAGCGCTGGAACGCGATAATGCGCCGCTCCGCCGAACGCCAGAACGATGCGCGCTACCGGGGCGTCGCCATGGTTAACGCCATGCATATCCGTTACTTGCGTGATGATGCCGTAAGCTTGGACGAAATGCGGGCCTTCGCAGTGATCCAGACGGACTGGCTGACAAGGATCGCGGCCGAAAGCGTTGTGGCCCGCATGCTGATCGACCAACAGAGGATCGCCGACGCCCTGCGTCTGCTGGCCAGCGTGGCGCCGATGATCCCTGCGGATCAGGCCAGCGTGGGCAGCGTCGGCGCCTCAGTCTGGACCACGGTGTCGCTCGCTCACATGATGATCGACGACGTGCCCGGCTATCTGCGCGCCATTGATCGGGCCGAAACCTATATGGCGGATTCGAGCTACCCCAATCCGGGCTACGACAGCCTCTATAATCTGGCCCAGTCCTTGGGCTTTCTCTCGCGGCATGACGACGCTCTGGCGTTGGTCGAGACCTATAGGCGGCTGGCGGAAAAGACGAATACGCCGGAGGCCGCCGCCTATGCGGGCACATTGTGCGGCTATGCTGCGGTTGCGCGCGAGGATTGGCCGGCAGCCCTGAAATGCCTGGCGCCGTTCGGGTCGGACCTGAATGCGCCCAGATCGACGGTCGTTGCGATGCTGCCGATCCGCGCCACGGCTTATGCGCGCACCGGTCAGGTCGAGCTGGCTAAACGCGACGTGGCCGAAATCCACCGGCTTATCGAAAATGGTCAGATGACGCGCATGCCCGCCGTGCGACGGTCCGAAGCCGAACTGATGATCGCCGAAGGCGACTATGCGCGGGGCGTCCCGGCGCTGCGCGACTATCATCTTGATCGTTTCGCCAGAGCCACGAAATCCGCCGCCTCCGCCACCGAACAGATCGTGGTCGGGATTGATGAACAGCTTCAGGCCGCCACCACTCAGAACCGTCTCAGACTTCAGGTGATCAACGCTCAGCGCTGGCTGGTCGCCATCCTGGCCATCGTCGGCGTCGGCATCGCCGCCATGTTCTGGAGACAGGTCCGGCTGTCCAAGAAACTGTCCGCCGCCAATCGCCGTGAGCGCCAGGTCCACGAAGCCCAGGCGGCTTTCTTCGCCAATATGAGCCATGAAATCCGCACGCCGTTGAACGGCGTGGTCGCGATGGCCGATGCGCTGGGCAAGGCTGACCTGAGCGATGAAGCGGCGCATATGGTCCGAATCATAGGCTCGTCGAGCACTACGCTGGAACGTCTTCTGTCGGATATTCTCGACAACGCGAAGATGGAGGCTGGTCAAATCGCAATAGAACCCCTGCCCTTCAATCTGGGCGAGACGATCACAGACATTCAGGCCCTGTGGTCACAGAAGGCGGCGGCGAAGGGGGTTGTAATCGAGATCGAGGCTGATCCGGAGATCTCACGCTGGGCTATTGGGGATCAGGTCCGCCTCAGTCAGGTGCTGAATAATTTGGTCAGCAATGCGCTGAAATTCACTGATGAGGGCCAGGTCAACCTGTCCGCCCAGGCGACCACGGGTGACCACGTGCGTTTCATTGTCGCCGACACCGGCGTCGGTTTCGACGCCGAACAAAAGTCGAAAATTTTCGAGCGTTTCCAACAGGCGGATGGTACGATCACGCGCCGCTTTGGTGGTACGGGCCTGGGTCTGTCGATCTGTCGCCAACTGGTCGAACTGATGGGCGGAGAATTGGATTGCGACAGCACTCCGGGTGCAGGATCGCGTTTCTGGTTCGAGATCGAACTGCCGCGCGCCCTCCCCGCCGACTCCGTCAAGCCTGTCGCTGAACCGGAACTGGAAGCCATGCAATCGCTCAAGATTCTTGTCGCCGACGACCACGCATCGAACCGCACCATTCTGGGCCTGCTGCTGGACGATGAGACAATGGAGTTGCGCTACGCCGACGATGGGCGGCAGGCTCTAGACGCCGTGCAGGAAACCGAGTTCGACGTAATCCTGATGGACATGCAGATGCCGGTCATGGGCGGGCTGGACGCCACCCGCGCCATCCGCGCCTTTGAGCATCAGACGGCCAGACGCCCGGCGACCATCATCATGCTGTCGGCCAACGCCGATCCGGACTCCCAGAAACAGGGGACGGACGCTGGCGCCAACGGCCACATTGCCAAGCCTGTCGTGCTGGAGCGGCTTCTGGAAGGCATCAATATCGCCATGCAGCGCAACACCGACGCGCAGGCGGCGCAGGCGCGCCCTGCCCCTGCGCTCACTCTTCCTTAAGCGGGCGCGGCCAATGTTCGGACGTGCGCGCATCGCCTGAACAGATCGATGATTCGCCGCCTCTGTGGGAACAGTGGGCGGCTGGCTTTGTCATCTTCATGATGACCGGCGCCCTGATCGCGCCGGTTCTTGCGCCGGATCAGGCGGAAACCCCGATCCTGCGCATGGTCTGGTTGCCGGTCTATGCGGTGACAGCGGGCCTGATCGCCTTTCGCTTCGAGAAGATCATCCGCGCCTGGCCCGCCTGGCTGATCCTGTTCGGCCTGATCGCCCTGGCCTATGTGTCAAAATACTGGTCGATCGACCCGGAGGTGACCAGTCGGCGGGTCATCGCCATGGCGATCAACAGCGCCTTCGCCGTCTATGTCGGGTGCGTATTCAGAGGCGCCCCCCTGCCCCGCATGTTGATGAACACCTGTCTGGTCATGGCGATCGGCAGCCTGATCATGGTCTTCGCCTTCCCGCGCATCGGCGTGCACCAGATGGACAACGCCGGTCTGTGGCGCGGCCTATGGTACGAAAAGAACCAGATGGGCCTGGTCATGGTGGTCGGCGCGGTCTCGTCCGCCGCCGTCCTGGCCGCTGATCATCTGGCCGGGAATGGACGCAAGCCCTGGGTTCCCTTGCTGGCGTTCGGCCTGACGACCCTGCTGGTCATGGCGACCCAGTCCAAGACGTCCCTGCTCTGCTGGCTGCTGGGCGTCGGCATGATCGGCTTCTGGTGGCTGTTGAAACAGGGCGGCGCGGCCATCACCATCGTTGCGGTCTGGTTTGCGGTCGTCACCTCCAGCTTGGCGGCCTGGCTATGGAACACGGATTCCGCCGCCATCCTGCAGGCCCTGGGCAAGGACCCCTCGCTGACCGGGCGCACCCTGATCTGGGAGGCCCTGATGCGCCGCGTCGCCGAACGGCCGATGACCGGATACGGCTTCAGCGCCTTTTGGGGCGTGGATTCCATCCCGGCGCGCGAAATCCGGCTGGAGACCCAGTGGCCCGTGCCGTCGGCGCACAACGGCTGGATCGACCTTCTGGTGCAGCTGGGATGGCCCGGCGCCATCTTCGTCGGCGCAGTCATGCTGGTGTCGGCCATTCTGGCGATCGTGCGCCTGAACGGCATGGGCGCGCGCGAAGGTTATTGGAGCATCGCCTATCTGACCGTCTTCACGGCCTTGAGCCTGTCGGAGAGCGTTCTTTTGACCCACGCCAACCTGCCCTGGATCCTCATGCTGGCGATTATGTCCCGCGCAATGACCTATGATCCGATCCCGGTGCGCGCGCCGCTTGCTCGACCGGCTGCACGGGCCTACCAGAACCGGTCCCGAATCGCCTCAGACTATGTGAATGGCCGCCGACCTCTTCGCTTTTGACGACGAACCCGAAGCTCGCAAACCCGAGCCTCCCAAGCCTGCTGCGGCGCCCGCGCCCCAGGTGACGCCCTCTGCTGTCCCGACACCGACGCCCGCGTCCGTGCAGGCCGCGACAAATGCGGCGAACGCCACGGGCTATTCCGCCTCGTCGATCGAAGTACTGGAGGGGCTGGAGCCCGTCCGCAAACGCCCCGGCATGTATATCGGCGGCACCGACGAACGCGCCCTGCACCACCTGTTCGCCGAAGTCCTCGACAACGCGATGGATGAGGCCGTTGCCCGCCACGCCAAGCTGATCACCGTCGATCTGGACGCCGACGGCTATCTGTCCGTGCGCGACGACGGACGCGGCATTCCCGTTGATCCGCACCCGAAACATCCCGGCAAGTCGGCGCTGGAGGTGGTCATGACCGTCCTCCACTCAGGCGGCAAGTTCTCGGGCAAAGCCTATGAAACCTCTGGCGGTCTGCACGGCGTAGGCGTGTCGGTCGTCAACGCCCTGTCGGAACATCTGGACGTCACGGTCTGGCGCGACGGCTTCGAATGGCGCCAGTCGTTCAGCCGCGGCCACGTCCTTGGACCCATCCAGCAGGTCGGCCCCTCCAAGAAGAAGGGCACCCTGATCCGGTTCAAGCCGGACGATGAAATCTTCGGCATGGGTGCGGCCTTCAAGCCTGCGCGGCTGTTCCGCATGGCGCGGTCCAAGGCCTATCTGTTCCGCGGCGTCGAGATCAAATGGACCTGTGCGCCCGACCGGATCACTGACGCCACCCCGGCCCAGGCACTGCTGCACTTCCCCGGCGGCCTGGCTGACGCCCTGTCCGACCGCATCGGCCCGCTTGAGACCGTCACCCCCACCTTCGCCGGTCGCGCAGAGCGTCAGGGCGAGGCGGGCGCCTTTGAATGGGCCGTCACCTGGTCGCCCATCGGCTTTGGCGAGTCCGACGGCTTCATCCAGTCCTATTGTAATACGGTCTCGACCCCCGACGGCGGCACGCACGAGGCGGGGTTCCGGGCCGCCCTGGTCAAGGGGCTGAAGGCTTACGGCGAACTGACCAACGAAAAGCGCGCGGGCATCATCACGGCGGAAGACGTCATCGCCAACGCCGGCGCCCTGATCAGCGTCTTCATCCGCAATCCCGAGTTCCAGGGCCAGACCAAGGACCGCCTGTCCTCGCCTGAGGGGGCCCGCCTGGTCGAACAGCTTCTGCGCGACCCGCTTGACCACTGGCTGACCGAAAGCCCCAAACAGGCCAACGCCCTACTGGGCTTCGTGGTCGACCGCGCCGAGGACCGCCTGCGCCGCCGCAAGGACAAAGAAGTCCAGCGCGCCGCCGCCACCCGCAAGCTGCGCCTGCCGGGCAAGCTGTCGGACTGCAGCCGTCAGGCGGCCGAGGGCACCGAACTGTTCATCGTCGAAGGCGACTCAGCTGGCGGCTCCGCCAAACAGGCGCGCGACCGCACGACCCAGGCCATCCTGCCCCTGCGCGGCAAGATCCTGAACGTCGCCTCCGCCACCGCCGACAAGCTGCGCCAGAACGTCGAACTGTCGGACCTGGCCCTGGCTCTTGGCGTCCAGCCCGGCAACCGCTTCAACATCGACGACCTGCGCTACGAGCGGATCGTCATCATGACCGACGCTGACGTGGACGGGGCGCACATCGCGGCGCTGCTGATCACCTTCTTCTACCGCGTCATGCCCGAGACGATCCGTCAGGGCCGCGTCTTTATGGCTCTGCCGCCGCTTTACCGGATATCCGCTGGCCCCCTCAGCGAATACGCCCGCGACGATGCCCACCGCGACGAACTGCTGGCCACAACCTTCAAGGGCAAGAAGACCGAGATCGGCCGCTTCAAGGGCCTAGGCGAAATGATGGCTTCCCAGCTGAAGGAAACCACCATGGATCCCAAGAAGCGCACCCTGGCGCGCATCACCGTCCCAGACGCCGAATCCAGCGTCCAGGATCTGGTCGAACGCCTGATGGGCAAGCGGGCCGAGGCGCGCTTCCAGTTCATTCAGGAAAATGCGCAGTTCGTGAAAGAAGAACTGGACGTCTGAGTTTCAGAGTTAGGTCGTGCCAGCCAACTTGAGTACGGCCTACAGCCGCCCTGCTTCCGCCAGCTTGTCCAGCATCCAGACCCGCGCGGGCGGCAGGGGCTTGTTCTGGGGGTGGAAGACGAACTGTTCGAGGAAATGGCCGGTCAGGTCGAACCCGGCCTTCACATCGCCGTCGATCAGCCCCGCCTGTGCGCCCAGCATGAAGGGCGGCAGGGTCAGCATCTTGTCGGCATAGGGGGCGCCCGCCTCGCGGCTGACGGCCCTCCCTGTGCGGGGGCTGACATAGATCAGATCGTCCGCTGTGCCCGTCGCCGCGCACCGGGACAGGTCCAGCCCGAAGCCCAGATCGTCCAGCAACCCCGCCTCGAACCGCACGAAGATGGCGGGCCAGACGCTGGGCAGGGCGAAGGCGGCCATCAGGGCCTCGAACGCCAGGAACACGCCGGGATGCGGTTCCCGCTCAGGCAGCGCGCCCTGCGCCACGCCCGCCGCCGCCGCCAGCCCGGTCAGGGCCAGGGCGTCATCGAACAGGGCGCTTGGCCCCTCGCCTATAGGCTCCAGCCGCGCCGCGCCCAGATGGTCCGAGGTCCGCGCCCGATAGTCCGCCGCGACCCGCGCGCCTGGCTGCAGGAAGGGCCGCATCTTCCTGGACGCGCCGCCCGCCACATAGGCCGAGCGCCGCCCGTTGGTTTCGGTCAGCAGGTCCACGACCGCGCCGGTGTCGCCATGCCCGCGCGCCGACAGGACAAAGGCTTCTTCGTGAAAATCCATCAGTCAGCGGGCTCTGCGGCGATCAGGGCCACGACCGCCTTGGCCTTGTCGTTGGGCACCGGCAGGCTGAGGACATATTGTTCGATCTTCCAGCCCGCCTCGGTCAGGCGCACCACGCCCGATCCGCGCACCAGGCCATAGGCGTCATTGTCCAGCAGTTCGTCGAACCAGACGATGCAGCGGCATTCGCCCGGCGCCAGGGTCGTCACCCGATCATGGGGCCGATAGGTCCAGCCCTTGCCCTCCGAGAAATAGGGCGCGGCATAGGCGCGGAACTGCGCCAGGGTCCAACGCTCGGTCGCATCCGTGCCGATGAACCGCGCGTCGGGGGTGAAGGTCTCGAAATAGGCGGGGCCGTCGGCGCGCGCGGCCGCCTGATGCATCTGGTCCACGACCAGGCCCGCCGCGCGGGTCGGATCATCCGCCTGTTGCGGGACGGCAATCAGCAGGACCAAGGCGGCGAGAGCGGAAATCATGATCGCGTTCTACTCCTGTTCTCAGGCGACAGGAAAGGCCTGCGGATAGAACAAGTTCGACCAAAGGCGTATGGATCACCCAGGCCGTGCGACCTAAGCACGACCGCTTCCGAGGCCCTCCCCGGCCGCAGCCCAAAGCCCTACATGTCATCGCGTATCCGCAGCCAGGCCCTGAAATCCAAGGTCATGTCCGCCCAGGACGCCGCCGCCCTGATCCCGGCGGGCTCCACGGTCGGGATGAGCGGGTTCACCGGATCCGGCTATCCCAAGGCCGTGCCGCCCGAACTGGCGACGCGAATCGAGGCGGCGCATGATGCGGGCGACAGCTTCCGGCTGAACGTCTGGACCGGGGCCTCCACAGGGCCGGAACTGGACGGCGCCCTGGCTAAGGCGGACGGCATCGAACTGCGCCTGCCGTACAACTCCGATCCCATTGCGCGCGAGAAGATCAACTCGGGCCAGATGGAATATCTGGACATGCACCTAAGCCAGCTGGCGCCCGCCGTCTGGCAGGGCGTGCTGGGCCCGCTGGACACGGCGGTGATCGAGGTCTCGGCCATCAACGCCGACGGCTCGCTGGTTCCGTCGTCGTCCATCGGCAACAACAAGACCTGGCTGGACCGGGCCGAGCGCGTGATCCTGGAGGTCAACAGCTGGCAGAATGCGGCCCTGGAGGGGATGCACGACATCTATTACGGCACGGCCCTGCCGCCGAACCGGGTGCCGATCCCGCTGACCCGCGCCGACCAGTTGATCGGTCAGCCGACCTTGCGCTGCGACCCCGACAAGATCGTCGCCATCGTCGAGACCGCCGCGCCCGACCGCAACCTGCCCTTCGCCGCGCCCGACGCCACGGCCCTGGCCATCGCCGGACACCTGATCGAGTTCCTGAAGCATGAGGTGAAGGTCGGCCGTCTGCCCGCCGCCCTGCTGCCGTTGCAGTCCGGCGTCGGCAATGTCGCCAACGCCGTGCTGGCGGGCCTGCTGGACAGCCCGTTCGAGCGCATGGCCGCCTATACCGAAGTCATTCAGGACGGGATGCTGGACCTGCTGGACGCAGGCAAACTGACGGTCGCTTCGGCTACCGCCTTCTCCCTGAGCCCCGAGGCCGCCGCTGATCTGAACTGCCGCATGGAGCAGTTCCGAGGCAAGATCATCCTGCGCCCGCAGGAAATCTCGAACCACCCCGAGTTGATCCGCCGCCTGGGCTGCATCGCCATGAACGGTCTGATCGAGGCTGACATCTACGGCAACGTCAACTCGACCCAGGTGATGGGTTCGCGCATCCAGAACGGCATCGGCGGCTCCGGCGACTTCGCCCGCAACGCCTTCATTTCCTGCTTCGTCACGCCCTCGACGGCCAAGGGCGGCAAGATCTCGGCCATTGTCCCGATGGCCAGCCATGTCGACCACATCACCCAGGACGTGCAGGTCATCGTCACGGAACAGGGTCTGGCCGATCTGCGCGGCCTGTCGCCGAAACAGCGGGCCAAGGTCATCATCGCCAACTGCGCCCACCCCGACTATCGCGACGCCCTGGCCGACTATTATGCGCGGGCGCTGAAGGGGTCGTACGGCCTGCAGTCGCCGCATCTGCTGGACGAGGCCCTGTCCTGGCATCAACGCTTCATCGAGACCGGCTCGATGAAGCCCTGATCACCGCGCCAGGGTCGTGGGGAAATCCCGTCCCAGCGCCTCGGCCATCGCCTGCTGCGTGATCAGGAACACCTGGTCACGCAGATGGTAGTTGTTAGACAGGACGATCACCGTGACATCCGCGTCGGGCTGATAGGTCATCAGGTTGCGGAACCCGCCCCAGCTGCCGGTGTGATAGATCTGGCGGTCGTGGAAGGCGGGGCTGACCCGGTCGCCCAGGCTGTTGGCGAAGATGCCGTAGCCCCAGTCGCGACGCGCATGCCCTCGCTCGGTCGGCGCCATGTCGGCGGGGGCATGGTCGGTCAGCATCTCCTGATAGCTGAGCGGCTTCAACAGATGCCCGCGATGCAGGGCGCGCTGCCAGACCAACAGGTCGTCCAGCGTCGAATAGACCGCGCCCGCGCCTGCCACGATGGAGGTGTTGGCGTTCGGCTGGGCCGCCAGACCGCCCGGCAGATTGGCGTACCCCATGATGACGCCGTGATCCCCGCCATCCAGATCAAGGCCGGTGTCGCCCATGCCCAGCTTCTGGAAAAAGGTGTCGCGCATATAGTCGTCGAACGGCTTGCCGCTGGCCTTCTCGACGATGGCGGCGGCCAGATTGAAGGCCGCGTTATTGTAGCGGACCTTGGTTCCAGGCTCGAACTGCAACGGGTATTTCTTGGAGTCTTCGGTCAGCTCCGCGATCGTCGCATGGGTCACGCGACGCAGGCCCCAGGCCGGGCGCGCCATCAGATCGGGAATGCCCGAGTCATGCGACAGCAGTTGCCCGATGCGGATGTCGGCCCAGGCCGCCGGGCATGGATCGATCCATTTGCAGACTGGGTCAGAGGTCTTCAGCTTGCCCTCGTCCTGAAGCTTCAGGATCGCGACCGCCGTGAACTGTTTCGAGATCGAGGCCAGGCGGAAGCGGGAATCCAGCTTCATCGCCTTGCCCTGCTCGTAGTTGGCCTTGCCATAGACCTGCCGGAACAGGATCTGATCGCCCTTGGCCACCAGCACGGCGCCAGTGAAACGCCCTGCCGCCGCTTCTGCATCCAGACGCGCCGCCAACTTCGGCAGCGTCTCAACCACGACCGCCTCCGGGCGCGGCGGCATGTCAGGGCGCAGCGAAGCCATCAGGGCGTCGCGGGGCATCTTCGTCGCCGTGGCCACGCCCGTCCAGACAGCCCCGGCCAGGAACAGCGTCGCCAGGACGCCTATGACAAGCCGGGGATGTCCCCCTGCGGTACGCGGTACTTCAAACACGGGATCTCAGGGTAAAATCAGACGTCGAAATCCAGGCCGAACTGGGCGTACAGGGCGCGGCTGTCCTGCCATTTCGGATCAACCTTGACGGTCAGGAACAGGTGGACCTGACGGCCCAGGATTTCGTTCAACTCCTCGCGCGCCTTCTGGCCGATCCATTTCAGGGTCTGGCCGCCCTTGCCCAGCACGATGGGGCGCTGGCTCTCACGCTCGACATAGATGGTCTGTTCGATCCGGGCCGAGCCGTCGGCGCGATCTTCGAAGCTGGTCGTCTCCACCGCCGCCGAATAGGGCAGTTCCTCGTGGACACGCAGATAGACCTTCTCTCGGGTGATCTCGGCGGCCAGCACGCGCACAGGCACGTCGGCGGCCTGATCGGCGGGATAGAGCCAAGGCCCCTTGGGCATCGAGCGCGCCAGACGCTGCTTCAGGTCTTCGACGCCGTCGCCGTTGGCGGCCGAGATCATATAGACCTCTTCATAGACGCCGCTTTCGAACAGCTTCTGCGACAACGCCAGCAGGGTGTCGCGGCGCATGCCGTCGATCTTGTTCAGCGCCAGGATCACCTTGGTCCCGGTGGACTGCAGGTTGGTGATGATGGTTTCGGTGTCTTCGGCCGAGCGTCGGTCGGCGGCCGTGCCGTCACGCCCTTCGGCATTGATATGCGACTGGGCGTCGATCAGATGGACCACGACGTCAGCGTCCTGCGCGCCGCCCCAGGCCGAAGCGACCATGGCCCGGTCCAGACGACGGCGCGGGGTGAAGATGCCGGGCGTGTCCACCAGCACGATCTGGGCGTCGCCTTCCATGGCGATGCCGCGCACGGGAAAGCGCGTCGTCTGCACCTTCTGGGTGACGATGGAGACCTTGGATCCGGTCAGCCGGTTGACCAGCGTGGACTTGCCGGCGTTCGGCGCGCCAATGATGGCGGCAAAGCCCGCCCGCTGGTTTTCGATATCGGTCAAATTACGCCTTCACGTTTTAAAAGAGCCGTTGCGGCCGCCTTTTCCGCCTCCTGACGCGAACGCCCCTGCGCGGTCAAGGGTTCGACGCCCTGCACAGAGACCTCCACGGTGAAGGTCGGTGCGTGATCCGAACCGGTGCGTTCGGCCACGCGATAGGTCGGCAGGGGTCGTCCCTGCCCTTGCGCCCATTCCTGCAGCGCGGATTTGGGATTGGTCACGGTGCGCGAGGGCGGGGCGGCCAGCTCAGCCGCCCAGGCCGCCTCGAAGAAGCGACGCGCCGCATCCAGCCCGCCGTCCAGATAGACCGCAGCCAGAATGGCCTCGACCGCATCGGCGATCACACCCGCCTTGCGACGCCCCCCAGTCTTGGTCTCGCCCGGCGACAGACGCATGGCCGGGCCGACGCCCAAGGCCTCGCCCACACGCGCACAGGCGGTCTTGTCGACCAGGGCGTGCAGGCTGGAGGACAGCTGACCTTCGTCAGCGGTCGGATACTCTTTCGACAGCCGCTCGGCCACCAGCAGCCCCAGCACCCGGTCGCCCAGAAACTCCAGCCGCTCGTTATCGCGCGGCCCGTGGATGCCCACCGGCGCGCCCTCGCCGACGCTGGCGTGGGTCAGGGCGCGCTCCAGCAGCGCCTTGTCCTTGAATGTGTGACCAAGGCGCGTCTCCAGCGCCATGACGGCCTCGGCCCTCAGATTCGGCATCAGTGAAGAACGTTGAAGAACCGGTCCAGACGGACGTTGAACCAGGTGGTCGGGTTCAGCAGCGATGCGCCCGGCTTCCACGAGAACAGGATGATCTGCGCCTTGCCGACCAGGTTCTCAGCCGGGACCATGCCAACGCCGCTGGACTGTTCGACGCGGCTGTCAATCGAGTTGTCGCGGTTGTCGCCCATCATGAAGTAATGGCCGACCGGCACCTCATAGACCGGGGTGTCGTCCAGATCATTTCCGGGACCAAAGTCCTGGGTCATGAAGCTCTTGCCGTTCGGCAGGGTCTCACGCGCCTGGATCACGGGGTGCGAACCGAACATGTCCTGCACTTCCTGGGTGCTGACCACGACGTCCTGAACCGGCTTGTCGTTGATATACAGCTTGTTCGAAATCATCTGCACCCGGTCGCCCGGCAGGCCGATGACGCGCTTGATGAAATCGGTCTTGTTGTCACGCGGCAGCTTGAACACCACGATGTCGCCGCGCTTCGGCGCCGAGCCCATGATCCGTCCGTTGAACAGCGGCGGGCTGAACGGGATCGAGTGTTTCGAAATGCCGTACGACCACTTCGACACGATGATGTAGTCGCCCTCGTACAGGTTCGGCTCCATCGAGGCCGACGGAATGGTGAAGGGCTGGAACAGGAATATCCGCAGCACCATGGCGATCAGCAGGGCGAAGACGATGGTCTTGAAGATTTCGCCAGTCTCGCTGGCCGCAGACGGCTTTTCCCTGCCGCCCGGCTTGTCCGCATAGACGGTGCTGTTCCCGGTGGTCGGCGCCTGGACCGCCGAAACGGGCGCGTCGGCCTCAGAGGCGGCGAACACTTCCTCAGGAGTGGCGTCGTTGGGCTTTTGGTCTTCGCTCATGCGATTAAGGCATCCCTTGCCGCGTCGGCGCGGTCGTGTGCTGACGGGTATAACGCGATTAAGACAGCGGCAAGGCTTCGATCACCACGAAGGCGAGTGCGTAAGGGTGCTCGTCACTGAGGGTCAGGTGGATTTTCGCCTCATGACCCGGCGGCGTCAGACGCTTCAGATGTTCGGCGGCATGGCCGGTCAGGGCCATGGTCGGCTGGCCGGAGCGCAGATTCACCACCCCCATGTCGCGCCAATAGACATCGGCCCGCATCCCTGTCCCCAACGCCTTGGCGCAGGCTTCCTTGGCGGCGAAACGCTTGGCGTAGCTCCATGAGGCGTCGGGTTTGCGATCCGAACGCTCTCGCTCCAGGTCGGTGAAGCAGCGCTGCTTGAACCGCTCGCCAAACCGCTCCAGCGACGCCTGGATGCGCCGGATGTCAGACAGGTCCGCGCCAACGCCGATGATCATTTTGCCGCATCCATCGCCGCCCGCATCCGACGGATCGCGCCGTCCAGGCCGATGAAGATCGAATCGCCGATCAGGAAATGGCCGATGTTCAGCTCCCGGATCTCCGGGATCGCCAGCATCCGCGGCGCCGTGTCGTAGTCCAGACCGTGCCCGGCATGGACCTCAAGCCCCAGGATGTCGGCCTGGGCGGCGGCGGCGGCCAGACGCTCGAACTCGATCTCGCGCTCGGCCGGATCGGTCAGGTGGCAATAGCGGCCGGTGTGGAACTCCACCACCTGGGCGCCCACGGCGGCGGCGGCCTCGACCTGTTCCTCAGACGGTTCGATGAACAGGGACACGCGGATGCCAGCGTCCGCCAGGGTTTTCACGACCGGGGCGATCCGCGCCTCATGACCTGCGACGGCCAGCCCGCCCTCGGTCGTCACTTCCTCGCGACGCTCCGGCACCAGACAGGCGGCGTGCGGGCGGTGGCGCAGGGCGATGACCAGCATCTCATCGGTCACCGCCATTTCGAAGTTCAGCGGCTTTCCGGCCCGCGCGCATAGGGCGCTGAGCACGTCGATGTCGGCGTCGGTGATGTGGCGGCGGTCTTCGCGCAGGTGGGCGGTGATGCCGTCTGCGCCTGCGGCCAGCGCCGCCTCCGCCGCCCGCGCCGGATCGGGATGAATGCCGCCGCGCGCGTTCCGCACGGTCGCGACGTGGTCGATGTTGACGCCCAGGCGAACCCGCTCACGCTTCATCCCGATAGTCCCTTTCTACTTGGACAGCCGACGGCTGCCCGGATCCTCGACCGGAAGAGCCGCCAGTTCCGGCGGCAGGGCGTCGGCCGGATAGGCCGGCACTTCCAGAGACGCCAGGGCGATCAAGGGCACGCCGACGTCCGCCTTGCCGCCCGAACGGTCGACGATGCAGGCCGCGGCGGCGACTTCACCGCCCGCAGCCTGAATGGCGGCGATGCATTCGCGCGACGACAGGCCCGTGGTGACGATGTCCTCGACCATGACGATCTTCTCGCCCGGCTCGACCGAGAAGCCGCGGCGCAGCTTGAACTCGCCGCCCTCGCGCTCGACGTACATCGAACGGACGTTCAGGTGCTTGGCGGTTTCGTATCCGGGGATGATGCCCCCGACGGCGGGCGAGATGGCGGCGTCCACAGGCCCGACCGTGGCGACGATCTTGTCCGCCAGCGCCTTGCACAGACGCGCGCAGCGGGCGCCGTCCATGAAGACCAGGTTCTTCTGCAGGAAGACCGGGCTGTGCAGTCCGGAGGACAGGACGAAATGGCCTTCGCGCAGGGCGCCAGCGTCGCGGAATTCGTTGAGTACGTCTTCGGTGTTCATAAAAGCCGTCCTTAGACCCTGACCGCCCGCGAATGAACCCTCTAGCGCCGCCTCACTCGATGTTTTCGTGTGGGCGCAGGCCGCGCGACAGCAGTTCGGCCCAGATACCCTCGGCATCCTCGGCGAAACCAATCAGGTCCAGGTCCGCGCGCGCGATCATCCCATGCTCGACCAGGGCTTCGAAACCGATGACCGAGGTCCAATAGGCCTTGTCCACCAGCACGATCGGCACGGCGGGCGCCTTGTTGGTCTGGCGCAGGGTCAGGATTTCAAACAGTTCGTCGAAGGTGCCGAACCCGCCGGGGAAGACCACCAGGGCGTTGGCGCGCATCGCCAGATGCATCTTCCGCATCGCGAAATAGTGGAACAGGAAGGTCAGCTCCGGCGTCGAATAGGCGTTCGGCGCCTGTTCGTGCGGCAGGGTGACGTTGAACCCGACAGACGGCGCGCCGATGTCGGTCGCACCGCGATTGGCGGCCTCCATGATGCCAGGCCCGCCGCCGGTGGCGATGACATTGTCGCGCGGCTCGCCGACATTGCCGCGCAGCGCGCCGCCGCGCTCCGACGCCAGTCGTCCAAAGGCCCGCGCGGTCTGGTACCAGGGCTGATCCTCGCGAATGCGCGCGCTGCCGAACACAACGATGGTCGAACGCACACCCCACGCCCGCAGGGCCTCTTCCGCCTTGGCGTACTCCATCAGGAACCGCACGCCGCGCATGGAATCGCTCAGCACGAAGTCCTGATCCACAGCAGCCATGCGATAGGATGGCGACGCCATCTGGGCGTTGTTCGGCGTCAAGTCTTGCGTCATTAGCCCCGTGCGCGGTCTACTGAATCGACGGATGGATTGGCCCGCAGCGCCGCCATGATCATGGTGGCGTGTTTGGCGTCCTCGACCTCGACATCCACGTCGACATCGAAGAAGTCCTGCTGGCGGTGCGCCATCGACAGGTTGATGATGTTGCCGCCCGCCTCACCGATCAGGGTCGTCACCTGCCCCAGCACACCGGGCGCATTACGGATGGTGGCGCGGATGCGGGCGGCGGCGACGGCGTCCGTCTCGGCCTGTGGCGTCCATTGCAGATCGTGCCAGACGGAATCGTCGTCGGCGAAATCGGCCAGGGTCTGGCAGTCGATGGTGTGCACCGTCAGCCCCTTCTCGGGCTCCAGAATGCCGACGATCCGGTCGCCGGGCACGGGGGTGCAGCATTGGCCGAAATGCACGGTGACGCCGGGCGTCAGCCCTCCGCCACGCACGAACAGACGCGCCGTTCCGCCTTCGATCCGCTGCTTTTCCGGCCCGGCCATCAGCCGCCCCTTCAGCGAGGGGAACAGGGTCTCTGCGACCGAACTGGGCGACAGGCGCCCCCGACCCAATTCCTCGAACAGGTCGTCTTCCGCCGCCAGCGCCAGGTTTTCAAGAACCGGCTTCAGCGACACCTCGGCCAGGGTCTTCTCGACCCGGCTCAGCGTTTGTTGCAGCGCAACGCGGCCCAGTTTGACGAACTCGTCACGCTCTGACGTGCGGATGTGGCGGCGGATGGCCGAACGCGCACGGCCCGTGACCGTCAGACTGCGCCAGTCGGCCGGCACTTCGCGCTTGGCGCCGCGGATGATCTCGACAACGTCGCCGTTCTGCAGCGAGGTGCGCATCGGCTTCAGTTCGCCATTCACCTTGACCCCGACCGCCGTGTCCCCGACCTCGGTATGAACGGCATAGGCGAAGTCCAGCGGCATTCCCCCGCGCGGCAGGGTCACCAGCTTGCCCTTGGGCGTGAAGACGAAGACCTGGTCCAGGTACATCTCCAGCTTGGCGTGTTCGACCCAGTCCTCGCCGCCTTCGCCGTGCTCGATGACCTGAACCAGATGGCGCAGGTTCTGCAGCGGGTCGCGCCCACCGCCCTTCTCCATCGCTTCACGGTCGAAGCCATAGGACTGGTTCTTGTAGCGCCAGTGGGCCGCAACCCCGTCTTCGGCGACCCGGTCCATCGACTCGGTGCGGATCTGCATTTCGATCCGCAGGCCGCGCGGGCCGACGACCGTGGTGTGCAGCGAGCGATAGTTGTTCGACTTGGGCGTCGAGATGAAGTCCTTGAAGCGCTCCGGCACCATCGGCCATTCGCGGTGGATCACCCCCATGGCGCGGTAACAGTCATCCTCGGCGTCAACGATGACTCGAAAGCCGTAAATGTCCGACAGCGACGAGAAGCCGACCGACTTGCGTTGCAGCTTGCGCCAGATCGAATAGGGCGTCTTCTGGCGACCGAAGACCCGCGCCTTGACGCCCGCCTCTGACAGGACGCGCTCGACCTCGCCCGCCACGCCTTCGATGGCCTGGCCATGCTCCAGCTTCAACGCCCCCAGACGCCGCTCGATGGCGGTCTTGGCGGTGGGGTTCAGATGGGTGAAGGCCAGTTCTTCCAGCTCGGACGCGATCGAGTGGATGCCGATGGAGCGGCCCAGCGGCGCATAGACTTCCAGCGTCTCGCGGCTGATCCGTTCGCGCTTCTCCGGCTTCACATACTGAAGCGTGCGCATGTTGTGCAGACGGTCGGCCAGCTTGACCAGCAGCACCCGCACGTCCCGGCTGATGGCCAGAATGAATTTGCGCAGGTTCTCGGCCTGGCGCGTATGCTCGGCCTGCAGCTCCAGCCGCGACAGCTTGGTCACGCCCTCGACCAGCACGGCGATCTCTTCGCCGAACATCTCCGCAATGTCGTCGCGCGTCGCAGACGTATCCTCGACCACGTCATGCAGCAGGGCCGTGACGATGGTGGCGGTGTCGAGCTTGTAGTCGGTCAGTATGCCCGCGACCTGGATCGGGTGGGCGAAATAGGGATCGCCCGAGGCCCGCAGCTGCGAGCCGTGCATCTTCATCGCATAGACGTAGGCGCGGTTCAGCAGCGCTTCGTCGGCGGTGGGGTCATAGGCCTTAACGGCCTCGATCAACTCGAACTGGCGCAGGATCGGTGCGCGTTTGACCGCCGGAGTTTCCTCGCCAGCGGTATTTGATTCGCTTTTGTTCGCACCTTGGTGCGCCGGCGGAACCGTCTCGGTCCGCGCCGGCAAGATAGTGACGCCTGAGGATGCCTCTTGCGTCAGTAGCGCTCCTCCTGACCGCCGTCGCGGTCGCTTTGCAGCGCGCGGATCAGCTCGGCCTCGGCCATGTTCATGTGCTGGGGTTCGGCCAGCAGGGCGACGACTTCGGCTTCGTCCTCGGCTTCCGTGCGCTCATCGACGCGTTGCAGCGTGGTGATGATGGTCTCGCGCAGTTCGGTCGGAACGACGGTGTCGTCTGCGATTTCGCGCAGGGCGACGACCGGATTCTTGTCGTTATCGCGGTCGATGGTCAGGGCGGCGCCGTTGGCGATGCTGCGGGCGCGGTGACCGGCCAGCAGAACCAGACCAAAGCGGTTCGGAACCTTCTCGATGCAGTCTTCGACGGTGACGCGGGCCATGAAATTCCTCGAACGCGGGGGAGAACCGCGTCAAATACAGATAGGGGCTATGTTTTGCAACGCCAGAGGGGCGGAAGTTGGGCGTTGCCTCAGTCGGCTTGCCCGCGCTCAGCACGAACGGGACGCGCATCCCGCCCCACTGACGCCGTCTGCGCCAGATTCGCCGCCGTCTGGCCATTGACCGGATGCACCCACTCCGGCGCGATCTCCGCAACCGGCCCCATGACGAACAGGCGGTCCGCCGCGCGCGGATGCGGCAGGATCAGCCCGTCCAGATCGCCGCTCAGCCGCCCATAGGCCACCAAGTCCAGGTCCAGCGTGCGCGGCGCATTGCGGCTGGAGCGTTCACGTCCGAAAGCATCTTCGATCCGGCCCAGCGTCGCCATCAACTCGTGCGGTTCGTGCTCCGTGCGGACAATCACCACGCCGTTCAGAAAGGGCGGGTCCTGCGGATCCGGCCAGGCCATCGAACGCCACCAGGACGACCGCGCCAACACATCGACGCCCTCGCTGCGGAATCTGGCCAGTGAAGCTTCCAGCACAGCTTCATTTGACGGCCACACCCCCTTGTCATTGCAGCCCAGCGCCACGATGACTGCGTCGTTCAGGTTCAGCGTCTCATCGATTCCCACGTCGATCCGAGCGTCGGCGCGGACGCCATTTTCTTCATTCCTATTGACGGCTTCGACCATGTTTCATTCCACCGACCGGCTGGCGATCTTCATCGACGGCTCGAACCTCTATTCCGCCGCCCGCGCCCTGCAGCACGATCTGGACTTCAAGCGGATGCTGGACTGGTTCCGGGCCAGGTCCATTCTGACACGCGCCTATTATTACACGGCCATCGTCGAGGGCGAAGAATTCTCGCCGGTCAAGCCGCTGATCGACTGGCTCGACTACAACGGCTTCTCGGTCGTCACCAAGCCGGTGAAACGTTTCACCGATGGCCAGGGCCACAGCCGCATCAAGGGCAATATGGACATCGAGATCGCGGTGGACATGATGGAGCTGGCGCCCGCGCTGGACCACATCGTCCTCTTCTCCGGGGATGGGGATTTCCGCCGCGCGGTCCAGTCGATCCAGGCCAAGGGCGTGCGCGTCACCGTCATCTCGACCCAAAAGACCCAGCCGCCGCACATCGCTGACGAACTGCGCCGTCAGGCCGACGCTTTCCTGGACCTCAACGACCTGATGAGCGAGTTCGGACGCCCCAAGAGCGGCGGCGGACAATGAGCCTGACGCCGGAGCCTGCGCGCGACTGTCCGCTATGCCCGCGCCTGGTTGAATACCGCCACGAGAATGCGCGCAAGGATCCCGACTGGTGGAACGGCCCTGCCCCGTCGTTCGGCGATCCCAACGCACGGCTGCTGATCGCGGGTCTAGCGCCGGGCCGCACAGGCGCGAACCGCACAGGCCGTCCCTTCACCGGCGACCACGCAGGCTGGCTGCTGTATGACACATTGAAGAAGACCGGCTTCGCGCACGGGACCTATGACCCGGACGGCCATGACGACCTGACGCTGACGGACTGCATGATCACCAATGCGGTCCGCTGCGCACCGCCCGGCAACAAGCCCCTGCCCATCGAAGAAACGACCTGTCGGCCCTTCCTGATCGACCGGCTGAAGCTGCTGCCCAACCTGAAGGTCATCGTGACTCTGGGCGACGTGTCCCGGCGCAATATCCTGAAGGCCTTCGGACGCCCCGGCACGGCCATGCCCGCCGGTCACGGCGCGGAGGGGGAAGCAGGCGGCTATGTGATCCTGAATTCCTACCACTGCTCGCGGCTGAACACGAACACGGGCCGCCTGACGCCCGAGATGTTCGAAGCCATCTTCGACCGCGCCAAGATCTTAATCGACGGCTAGGTCGACGGCGCGGGCGAAGGCGTCAGCCCTTGTCCCGCATCAGGCGCGCCTTGTCGCGCTGCCAGTCGCGTTCGGCGGAGGCTTCACGCTTGTCGTGCAGTTTCTTGCCCTTGGCCAGGGCGATCTCCAGCTTCGCCTTGCCGGCGTCGTTCAGGTAGAGCTTCAGCGGAATGATCGTCTGGCCGTCGCGCTGGACGGCGCCGATCAGCCGGTCGATCTGCTTTCTGTGCAGCAGCAGCTTACGCGGGCGGCGCGGCTCGTGGTTGAAGCGGTAGGCCTGCTTGTACGGCGGGATGTCAGCGTTGATCAGCACGATCTCGCGCCCCTCCACCGCCGCATAGCTCTCGGCGATATTGGCCCGGCCGTCGCGCAGCGCCTTGATCTCGGTGCCCAGCAACTGAATGCCGGCCTCGATATTGTCCTCAAGGAAATAGTCGAACCGCGCGCGGCGGTTCTCGGCGATCAGCTTGGATTTGGACTGGGGTTTCGGCGCCATCAGGTCACGCCCGCTTCCGCCATGGCTCGGTCGATGATCGGCTTGACGGCGTCCGATGTCGGCGACAGCGGCAGGCGCGCCTCCTCGTTGCACAGGCCCAGCTTGGCCAGGGCGTACTTGGTCGGCGCGGGCGAATTGTCCAGGAACAGCGCCTTGCCCAGTCCTATCAGCCGGTCCTGCCAGGTGCGGGCCGTGGCGTAGTCGCCCGCCGCCGCCGCATTGTGCAGAGCGACCATGGCTTCGGGCGCCACATTTGACGCCACCGATATCAGACCGACCCCGCCCGTGGCGTGATAGCCCAGATAGCTCAGGTCATCGCCCGAGATCAGGTCGAACTGGCCATCGATGTTTGTGCGCATCCAGCTGACGCGGCTCATGTCGCCTGTGGCGTCCTTGATGCCGACGATGTTCGGATGTTCGGCTAGGCGGGCCACGGTTTCGTTGGCCAGATCAACCCCCGTCCGTCCCGGCACGTTATAGAGCAGGATCGGCAGTTGGACGGCGTCGGCGATGGCCTCGAAATGCGCAGCCATGCCCGCCTGCGACGGGCGGATGTAATAGGGCGTGACCACCAACGCCCCGTCCGCGCCCACAGTCTTGGCATGGCGGGTCAAGTCAATGGCTTCCTTGGTGTAGGGCGAACCCGTCCCGGCGATGACGCTGACGCGCCCCGCCGCCAGCCGCACGCACAGTTCGATGACATGCTTGTGCTCGTCCAGATCCATGCTGGCGCCCTCGCCCGTCGTGCCCATCGGCACGACGCCGTGCACCCCTGCGGCGATCTGGCGCTCAAGAAGTTTGGCGAATGCGGCCTCGTCCACGTTTCCGTCACGAAGAGGTGTGATCAGGGCGGTGATCACGCCCTTGAACAAGGGGGCGTTCATGGAACTAAGCTAGCCTGCGTGGGAGCGGCGAAGGACACATGTCCAAAGCCTTTTCAGAGCGCGGGAAGTTATGTCGCCAGCGGCTTCGCCGCAACCGGATTGAATGAGAACAGGACAGATCATGATTGCGACAAGTCTGGCGGCCGCCCTGGCAGTGCTCGCACCCAACCCGCAGGACGTGTCCTCCGGCCCGGTGCCCTACTCGTCCGTGCAGCCTGTCAGCGTGCCTCAGTCGACCTATCATGGCCGTCGCGTCCTGAACGATCAGGACACAGCCTATTTCCGCCAGGGTCTGGCGGCGGCCCGCGCGCGAAACATCGGCGCGACCCAGGCGGCCATGTCCCAGATCAGCGACCCCGCCGCCCGAAAGCTGGTTCAATGGGCGCTGATCGACACGACCGGCGAACAACTGTCCTATTCCGAGCTGGCTCAGACCCAGACGACCATGGCCGGATGGCCGCGCGCCGAATCACGCCGTATCGCCACTGAAAAGGCGCTGGATCGTTCCGGCGCCGGTCCGGACGCGGCCCTGGCCCTGTTCGCCGACAGCCCGCCGACAACCGTAGAGGGCGCCATCGCCTATGCTTCGGCGCTGGAGCAGCGCGGACGCCAGAGCCAGGCGCGGGATCTGATTCGCGACTGGTGGCGCACCCAGTCCTTCGACGACGCCCCCCAAAGCCGCATCCTGTCGCGCTGGAGCTCTTGGCTGTCCCCTGCGGACCACGAGACGCGCCTGAACATGCTGCTGCTTGGCCCGCACGGCCCTGCGACACGTTCGATGGTCGCCCTGGTGTCGCCGGAGCGGGCTTTCATCGCCAATACAGTCATGAACCTGCGCAGCGCCTACAGCCCCGACGCCGTGGTCGCCGGCCTGTCGCCCGCCCAGGCGAATGATCCCGCCGTGGTGCTGGAGCGGGTTCGCATCCTGCGTTCGCAGAACCGCCAACTGGAAGCCTTCCCCCTGCTGGCCAGCCTGCCGCCTGCGCCGGCCCACACGACCGGCGACAACACCCTGTGGACAGAGCGGCGCAACTATTTCCTCGACGCCCTGCAACGGAACAACTGGCAGGCCGCCTATGACGCCATGAACGGCCACGGCTTCACCTCCGGCGACCGGATGGTGGACGCCGAGTTCTTTGCCGGTTGGGTCGCCTTGACCAAGCTGAACCGGCCCGAGGTGGCAGCCCGTCATTTCGAGGCCCTGCGCAGCGCCTCTTCGACCCCCATCACACAGGGCCGCGCCTTCTACTGGCTGGGCCGGGCCGCCGAGGCGCGCGGCGAGCGTCAGGCCGCACAGAACTATTACCGTAGCGGCGCCCAGCATTGGCAGACCTTCTATGGCCAGCTGGCGGCTGAAAAGGCCGGTCTGACCACGCTGCAACTGCCCGGAGAGCCGGCCCCGACCCAGGCCGACATCGCCGCGTTTGAAGGCAATGAGGTCGTGCGCGCGACCCGCATTCTGGGCGAAACGGGCGAAACCACCCTGCTGCGCGTCTTCGCCTACAAGCTGGATGACGACCTGCCGACCATCGAGGGCCTGGCCCAGCTGATGGACCTGTCGCGCAGCTATGGCGAAGACTTCACCGCCATGATGGTGGGCCGCGCGGCCAGCCAGCGCGGCTTTGTCATGCCCGAGCGCATGTACCCCGTCCGCATCCCGCCCCAGGTCGCAGGCGCCGCGCCGCTGGAATTCACCCAGGCCATCACGCGCCAGGAATCCAGCTTCGACCCGCGCGCCCGCTCTCACGCTGATGCGCGCGGCATGATGCAGTTCCTGCCCGCCACGGCGGCCGGGGTCGCCCGCCGTCTGGGCATGAGCTATTCCGCCGATCGCCTGTGGGATCCGGACTACAACATGACCCTGGGCAGCTATCACCTGGGCGAGCTGATGGCGTCGAACAACGGCTCCATGTTGCTGGCGACGGTGGGCTACAACGCCGGTCCGGCCCGTCCCAGCCAGTGGATTGCGCGCTGTGGTGATCCGCGCGGCGACGCCAACGCCACCATCGACTTCATCGAATGCGCGCCCTTCACCGAGACGCGCAACTACATGATGCGGGTGATGGAGAATATGGCGGTGTACAAGGCCCGCCTGAACGGCGGCACGGCCCCGCTGACGCCGTCCGCCGACATCGCGCGCGGCACCGCCGCCGGGCCGCGCCCTTACACTGGCAGCAACTAAAACCTAAGCCCGGCGGGCCGCCAACAGCGGCCCGTTGGGCGCCTCGATCCATTCCCCGTCCAGCCCGAACACCGAACGCAGGACGACGGGGGACAGGGCAGCCACCGGTGCTCCCTCCGCAACGACGCGGCCTTGATCCAGCACCACGACGCGATCCGCGAACCCCGCCGCCAGCGTCAGGTCGTGCAGGCTGACCAGAACGCCCGCCCCCGCATCGGCCCGCGCCCTCAGCCGCTCCAGAACCAGCCGTTGCGCATCCGGGTCCAGACCCGCGATCGGTTCATCAGCCAGCAGCAACGGCGCACCGACGACCAGAGCCCGCGCCAGCAGCACCCGCGCCCGCTCGCCCCCCGACATATCCGCCACGCCCCGGTCGATCAGATGCCCCGCCCCGACCTCGATCAGAGCGGCCTCGGCACGAGCCATGGCGTCACCGCCGGAGAGGAAGGGCGCGCCCAGCGCCGCCACCTCGAACGCAGGCAGGTTCCAGGCGATCCGCCGCTCCTGCGGCAGATAGGCGACCCGCTCGGCGCGCTGGCGATGCGACAGTCCACGCAGATCATCACCGTCCAGCCGCACCGCGCCGCCCGTTAGCGGCGCCAGCCCGACCGCCGCGCGGATGGCGCTGCTCTTGCCCGCGCCATTGGGTCCGCACAGGGCCACCACCTCGCCCGCCTCGACCGTCAGGTCGACGCCATTCAGTACCGCCTGTTTGCCCAGACGCGCGCTCACCTTCTCCAGCGACAGCAGGCTCACAGCCGCCACTCCCGCGCCGCACGCCATGCGATCAACGCAAACAGAGGCGCGCCGATCAGGGCGGTGAATACGCCCAGCTTCAGTTCCTGATCCGTCGGCGTCAGTCGCGCCAGCAGGTCGGCGACCACCAGCATCAGGCCGCCCGCCAGGGCCGATGGCGCCAATATCCGTCCCGCATCGCCTCGCACCGCCGCCCGCACCAGATGCGGCGCTGCCAGACCCACAAACCCGATCACCCCCGCCACAGCCACCGCCGCCCCGGTCGCCAGCGCCGCCGCAATCAGTGCGAACGCCCGCAACCGCCCCATCGAAAGGCCGGACGCCGCCGCCCCTTCGTCGCCCAGGGTCAGCATCTTCAGGCCCGGCGAGGCCAGAACGGCGAACACCGCCGCCACCAGAACGGCAGGCGTCACCCAGGCCACATCGACCCAGCTGCGGTTCTGCACCGACCCCAGCAGCCACGACATCACCTCGGCCTGTGCAATCGGCGACGGCGACAGGTTGAAGATCAGGGCCGTCAATGCGCCTGCGAAACTGGACAGGGCCACCCCGAACAGGATCAAGGCTTCCGGCGCGCGCATGGCGCTGGAGGCGGCGATCAGCATGGCCCCGGCCAGTCCTGCGCCGACCAGGGCCGAAATCTCGACCAGCCCCGGAACCGCTGCGGCTCCCATCACGATGGCCAGGGCCGCGCCCAGCGCCGCCGTCGCCGACACGCCCAGCACGCCGGGGTCCGCCAGCGGATTGCGCAACAGTCCCTGCATCACCGCGCCCGCTAAACCCAACGCCGCCCCGACCGCCAGGGCGCAGACCGCCCTCGGCGCCCGCACCTGCCACAGGACCTCCCACGGCCCGGACGTCGGATCACCAAAGGCCGCCGCATATTGTCCCCGGTCAAAGCCGGTTTCGCCAATCAGGATCGCCAACGCCAAGGCGGCGATCACGCACAGCCCCAACCCCAGACACAGCCGCACCGTCCGGCTCATGACCGCCCCGTCGCCATAATCGCCACGCCGTCCGCTGCAAACCACGCCGGGCAGGTCAACACCGCCGCCGGCAGCTGCGCCGCCGTCTTGCCCTGGGCCGCGCGCCGCACCACCGGATGACGCCCCGGCCCGCGCCAGTCGGATCGCAACATGTCAAAGAAGCCCAGCACGAACCGCATCGGCGGATGCATGGCGATCCGCTCGACGCTGTATGCGCCGAATCCCGGCTTTTCGGTCAGATTGTCGAACCCCGCCGCCCGCATCATGGCGTCGACCAGAGTGCCCGCGCCCGCCGTGAACCCGCCCGCTGTCAGATAGACCACGCCCGGACGCGTCGCCGCGGCCTGGGGCGCCGCCGCCGCCAGCTTGTCCCGCATCGCCTGCTCCAGACGACGCCCGCGCTCGACCTGGCCCAAACCGGCGGCGACGTTGCGGATATCGGCGCTGATCCCGTCAAAGTCGGTGGCGTCTTCGATGTTCAGAACCCGTGTCCCGCGCTTTTCCAGTGCGGCCAGCAGACGCGGCTCCCCGCCCCAGTAGCGCACCACCACATCGGGCTGGAACCCGATGGCGGCCTCCAGCGTCGGGCGCACCTGGAGATGGCCCGCGGCCTGACGCCTCATCCAGGAATCGGGATCGTCGGCGCGCGGCGACAGGGCCAGTTCGGCGTCCGGCGCCAAAGCCAGAACATATTGATCCGCGCACTGATCAAGCGCCATGATCCGCAATGGACGGGCATTCGCCTGCCCCGCCGTCAAAACCGCCAAACCCGTGGCCAAGCCGGCGGCCAGCAGCCGTCTCACGGTTTCAGCAGCCCAGTGAACACGGCGTCCAGGGTCGTATCGACCACCAGCTGACGATCCGCCCATGGAAAATAGGTCTTGGTGATAATCAACGACACCACCCCGTGCGCGGCGGCCCAGATCGACTGGGCGATGGCGCGCGGTTCGCCGCTCATCCGACCAGACGCCACCGTTTCCGCCACGACGGCTTCGAAGGCGACGAAGACGTTGAAGCCCAGTTCCTGCGCCAGGGTCTGTGCGCCGTCGCGCGCCTCAACCGGACGCGTTAGATAGATCAGGCGATAGGCGTTGGGATTGGCGAATCCGAAATCGACATAGGCGTCGATCATCCCGCGCAGACGCACTTCCGGCGGCCCGTCCTCCGACGCCAGGTTTTCGGTGGAGGCGATCAGCTCCTCAAAGGCGACGCGGCAGATTTCCTGCAGGATTTCGCCCTTGTCGGCGAAATGCATGTAGAGCGCGGTCGAGGACAGGCCGACTTCCTCCGCGATCTTGCGGATGGTGGCGCCCTCATAGCCGAACTCGACAAAGATGCGTTCGGCGGCGGCCAGTATCTCGCCACGGCGGGAATGGCCTTCCCCCTTGGGCTTTCGATTTGAGCGCGAAGAGGTCGACACGGCGGACAAACGAAGACTCCGGTTCAGCAACGTCCTGCATAGCGACAATCGCGACGCGGCGCCAACAGCAGCGACGCATCCGGTTGACGAGCGCGCGCTTTGAGGTTGTATGCGAACTGGAGGGCGGAAATAATGAACGCGACCAGCGAAGGACGCCAATGCGCGGACAGGATCGGGCCGACGCGCGCCCAGTGGCTCCTCCTCGCTCTGATCGCGGGGGTTGTGGCCCTGGGCCTTGTTCTCCGCCCCGCCCTGACGCTTCTCTGTCTCTCCTGTGTAATAGCCGGCGGGTTTCTGATCGCGGCGGCGTGGCGTTTCGTTCTGGTCGTCGCCAGCCTTGCGCCACCCCACAGGGTTCCAACGCCTAATCGGTGGCCGCGCTATACGATCCTCGCGGCCTTGCATGATGAGGCGGCGGTGACGCCGCGCCTGATCTCGAGCCTGTCGCGCATCGACTACCCCCGTAATCGCCTCGAAGGGTTTCTGGTGCTGGAGGCCCACGATCAGGCGACCATCGACGTCGCAATGGCCACACCTAAACCGTCATGGCTGAAGATCATCATTGTTCCGCCCGGATCACCCCAGACCAAGCCGCGCGCCCTGAACCACGCCCTGTCCCAGGCCAGGGGCGAACTGCTGACTATCTATGACGCCGAGGACGAACCCGATCCTCAGCAGCTCCGTCAGTCAGCAGCCCGGTTCGCCGCCGACCCCAAACTGGGTTGTCTGCAGGCCCCTCTTCGCATCCGCCGCATAGATAAAGCGCCCAGTCCCTCGCGTTTCCTGGATCGGCAGTTCGCATTTGAATACGCCGCCCTGTTCGAGGTGACCCTGCCCGGCATGGCGCGGTTGGGCCTGCCCTTTCCCCTGGGCGGCACCAGCAACCATGTCCGCATCTCGGCCCTTCGCGGCGTCGGCGGCTGGGACGCGCATAATGTCACCGAGGACGCCGATCTCGGGTTCCGGCTCTGGTCGGCGGGCTGGGGCATGGGGGTGATCGACGCCCCGACATGGGAGACGCCGCCGGGCGCGCTGGAGCGTTGGCTGCCGCAACGCACCCGCTGGCTGAAGGGCTATATGCAGACCTGGGGCGTCCACACCCGTTCGCCTTTGCAGTTGGGACGACGGGGGCTGGTGTCCCTGCTGATGACGCTCGGCGCCGCCATCGTCTCGGCCGGCGCCCACGCCCCGACCCTGGCCTGGATGGCGTCCGCTGTCCTGATCGGGGTTCATGCCGGGATCACGCCCGCCACGCCGATCATCGCCGTCAGCGTGTTGAGCCTGGGCGTCATCGCCGCCATGATGACCTGTGCGGTCGGCGCCCAGCGTGCAGGCTTGCGATACGGGCTGACGGACATGCTGTCGGCGCCCGCCTACTGGTCCTTGCTCAGCCTCGCCTTTGTTCACGCCTTCTGGCGGCTGATTGTCGAACCCTATGTATGGGACAAGACCCAGCACGACGCCGAACACGGCGCCTCCGATGCGATGGACGCTGGACGCGAGGCGGCCTGAGCGCCTATCAGCCCGACGATGGCTCCCGTCCTTTCCAAGACCCCCGAAACCCTCGTGACCCGCGGCTGGTCCGACTACGCCCTGCTGGACAGCGGCGACGGCAAGAAGCTGGAACGCTATGGCCGCTATACGGTCGTGCGGCCCGAGCCGCAGTGTTTCTGGTCGCCGCGCGATCCCGCCGCCTTCGAGGCCGCCACGGCCCTGTTCGATCCGCAGCAGGAGGAAGAGGATTCCGGCCGCTGGAAGTTCGACAAGCACGGCCCCGTCGACGCCTTCCCGCTGAAATGGCGCGATGTGAAGTTCACGGGCCGCTTCACTCCCTTCCGTCACCTGGCCTTCTTCCCTGAACAGGCCGCCAACTGGGAGTGGCTTGATGCGCGCGTGCGCGGTTTCTCGCAGTCGCAGGGCCGCGCGCCCAAACTGCTGAACCTGTTCGGTTACACCGGCGTGGCCAGCTTGGCCGCCGCTGCGGCTGGCGCCGAGGTCACCCACGTCGACGCCTCCAAGAAATCTGTCAACTACGCCCGCGAGAACGCCGAACAGTCCGGCCTGACCCAACATCCGATCCGCTGGATCGTCGAGGACGCGCGGAAATATGTGGCGCGCGAGGTTCGTCGCGGCTCCAAATACGACGGCGTCATCCTGGACCCGCCCAAATACGGTCGCGGGCCGACGGGCGAAGTCTGGCGCCTGTTCGAGGACATGCCGCCCCTGCTGAAGGACTGCGCCGCCCTGTTGTCTGACGACGCCGACTTCCTGTTGCTGAACGCCTACGCCGCCCGCGTGTCCGGCCTGTCTCTGGCGCATCTGATGGCCGAGGCGACCCATGATCGCGGCGGGCGCATCGACTGGGGCGAACTGGCCCTGTCCGAAGACGGCGCGGACGCCCGCGCTATCGGCCTGTCCTTCTTTGCGCGGTGGGGCAAATGAGCGTTCGCGAAGAATACCGCGTCATCACCTCGCTGACGAACGACACCATCAAGTCCGTCCGGGCGCTGCACATGCGCAAGGAACGCGACCTGACCGGGACCTTCCTGGCCGAGGGTCTGAAGTTCATCGGCGAGGCGCTGGATCAGGGTCGCGCGCCGAGAATGCTGCTGGTCGGCGAAGACGCCCGCCCGCATCCGTTGCTGGATCGCGCCAAGGCCGAAACCCGCAAGACGGGCGGCGACATCATCATCGTCACCCACGCCATCCTGGAAAAGATCAGCCGTCGCGACAATCCGCAGACGGTGCTGGGCGTGTTCGAACAGGCCTATGCGCCGCTGGAGAGCCTGAACCCCGCCTCGGCCCCCTGCTGGGTCGCGCTGGAGCAGGTGCGTGATCCGGGCAATCTGGGCACCATCATCCGCACGGCGGACGCGGCCGGCTGCGGCGGGGTCATCCTGATCGGCGACTGCGTAGATCCCTATTCGGTCGAAGCCGTGCGCGCGACCATGGGCTCGGTCTTCGCCGTCTCGATCACCAAGACGACGGCCGAAGCCTTTGTGGCGTGGCGCCAGTCCTGGCCCGGCAGCGTCGTCGGCACCCGCCTGGACGCCACGGTCAGCCATCGTTCGGCAGTGATGCAGAAGCCGTCGCTGATTCTAATGGGCAATGAACAGGCGGGCCTGACCGACCAACTGGCCGCCGCCTGTGACGTCAACGTCAAGATCCCAATGCGCGGCCGGGCTGACAGCCTGAACCTGGCCATCGCCACCGGGATCATGGTCTATGCGGCGACCGACGAAGCCTAGTCATCGACATTCAGCCCAACCGTCATTCCGGGGCTGAGCGTAGCGAAGAACCCGGAACCCAGGGCCACGATCACAGCGTCGATACATTCAAACCGGATGCAGCCCTCCTGGGTTCCGGGTTCGTCCTTCGGACGCCCCGGAATGACGTGCCGCGAGGTCGGCCAAGTTAATGGCGATCGGACTTAGAGCCTAAAGCTCCATCTCCGGCGCCACACGACCCAACATCCACAGGGCCAGAATGCTGATCACCGCAGACCCGGCCAGATAACCGCCAACCGCCACCGGCCCGAACGTCGTCGCCAGCTTCATGGCGATGAAGGGCGCCAGCGACGCCCCGATGATGCCCGCCAGGTTGAAGGCCATCGACGCGCCCGTATAGCGGACCGTCGTCGGGAACGGCCGGGCCATGGCCGCGCCGATCGGTCCGTAGGTGCAGCCCATCAGGCCGAAGCCTAGGGCGAAGAAGATCAGCAGGCCCGTCAGGCCCAGGCCGAACAGCGGGGCGAACAACATCCCGAACAGGCCGATCCCGACCGACGACCAGATCAGCACCTTCACCTGTCCGTACCTGTCAGCCAGCAGCGCCGTCACGGGGATGAAGGCGGCGAAGAACAGCACCCCGATCAACTGAATCGGCAGCACCTCGGCCCGCGCCAGACCCATGCCCGTCGTCGCCCAGCCCAGGGCGAAGACCGTCATCAGATAGAAGAGCGTAAAGGTCGTCACGCCGCTGAACGTGCCCAGCACCAGCGCCGCCTTGTGGTTGGCGAACAGGGTCACGGCGGGCGCCTTCACCCGTTCATGCCGGTCGACGACCTTCTGGAACTCCGGCGTCTCCGTGATCTTCAGGCGAACCCACAGGCCCACGAACACCAGAAGCGCGCTGGCGATGAACGGAATGCGCCAGCCCCAGGTCTCGAACGCGCCCTCGCTCATAGTCGAGGTCAGAATGATGAAGGAGGCGGTCGACAGGATGAAGCCGATGGGCGCGCCCAACTGCGGGAACATGCCGAACCAGGCCTTCTTGCCCGGAGGTGCGTTCTCGGTGGCCAGCAGCACCGCTCCGCCCCACTCGCCGCCCAGACCCAGACCCTGACCGAACCGGCACAGCGCCAGCAGCAGGGGCGCGACGATGCCGACCGACTCGTGCGTCGGCAGAACTCCGATGGCGACCGTCGACAGACCCATGGTCATCAGAGCCGCGACCAGCGTGGCCTTACGCCCCACCTTGTCGCCGAAATGGCCGAACGCCAGCGCCCCGATGGGGCGCGCGAAGAAGGCGATGGAGAAGGTCGCGAACGACGACAGCATGGCCGTGGTCGGGTCGCCGCCGGGGAAGAACAGGCGCGGAAACACCAGCACCGCCGCCGTGGCGTAGATGTAGAAGTCGTAGAACTCGATCGTCGTGCCGATCAGGCTGGCGAAAAGAACGCGCCCATTCCGGGCGGTTGGCGAAACTTTCTTGGCGTCTGACACGGGCTTGTCCTGATTCAACGCAACGGCAATGCTGCGATCCCCGGTTCGCGTCAACCCGCCATCAGGTTCCGCGCGGCTTGGCCCGGTTGGTTGCCTGGGCCTCAGCCGGATTTTCCGGCCACGGATGGCGCGGATAGCGGCCCCGCATGTCCGCCCGCACGCCTGCCCATGATCCAGCCCAGAACCCCGGCAGGTCCTTGGTCACCTGCACCGGCCGCCGCGCGGGTGATAGCAATGACAGGGTCAGCGCCACCCGCCCACCGCCCACGGTCGGATGGGTGGTCACGCCGAACAGCTCCTGCACCCGAATTTCGACGCGCGGCCCACCCTCGGCGCCATAGTCGATGCCCGCCGATCCCAACGGCGTCGTCAACCGTGTCGGCGCCAGTTCATCCAGCTTCCGCTGCAGATCCCAAGGGATCAGTCCGCGCAGGGCGTCGGCCAGCCGCCCGTCGCCGATGGCCTCCAGCGACTTGGCGCCCTCCAGCAGCGGCCACAGCCATTCATCCGCCGCCGCCAGCAGGGCCGCATCCGACATGTCCGGCCAGGCGGCGTCCAGCCCATGCAGGAACGCCAGCCGCGCGCGCAGCCCTCCCGCCTGCTCGCCCCATTTCAGAACGCCCAGACCCAACGCCTCGACCTCGGCGCGCAAGGCTCCGGCCATCGCCTTGGCGTCCGGGGCGCCGACCACTTTTTCGTCCAGGACGATGGCGCCGATCTTGCGCGCGCGACGGATGACCATTCGCCCCGACGGTTCCTTGACCAACCGATCCTCGACCTCGATCAACCGACCCAGGTCCGCCTCGATCCGCGATCCGTCCAGCGCCGCCGCCAGCCGCACCCGGTCGCGCGCGTCCCCGCCGCCCAGTTCCGCCACCGCCAGCCAGGTTTCACGCGCCAGGTGATCGGTGGGCTCCAACATGGCCCCGCGCCCGCTGGCCAGCAGCAACTCGCCCGCCTTGCCGCGCGCCTTGGCGATCCGTTCGGGGAAGGCTTCGGCCAGCAACAACCCCGGCTTGACCGCCTTGCCCGACCCGCCGCCCGCCGCCCTGGCCCAGCGATCCGCCAGCTTCATCGCATCACGCGCGCGCGGCGACCGATCCCGCTCCAGCCCGACCAGACGGTCCGCCAGATCAACGCCCGATCCGCCCAGGCCCGGCTCGCTCAACACCGCCGCGATCCGCGCGCCCGTCATGGCGTCGCCAGCATCGGACGCCACCGCGACCATGTGCGCCAGACGTGGCGACAGCGGTATGCGGGTCAGCCGCCGCCCATGCGCCGACAGGCCGCCCTCAGCGTCCAGCGCACCCAGCCGCGTCAGGACCTTCCGCGCCTCGGCCATCGCCCCCATTGGCGGCGGGTCCAGCAGGGCCAGCCCCTCGACGGACCGCGCGCCCCACCGCGCCAGATCCAGCGCCAGACTGGTCAAGTCGGCCTCTTGGATCTCTGGACGCTGATGCGGGACCAGACCCCTGGTCTGTTCCTCGTCCCACAGGCGATAGCAGACGCCCGGCTCGGTTCGACCGGCGCGTCCGCGCCTCTGTTCCGCCGACGACCGGCTGACCTTGACCGTGGCCAGCCGGGTCAGGCCGCTGGAAGGCTCGAAACGCGGCACGCGCGACAGGCCGCCGTCCACCACGACCCGCACGCCTTCAATCGTCAGGCTGGTTTCCGCCACCGAAGTCGCCAGCACCAGCTTGCGCCGTCCCGGTTCCGCCGGTTCGATGGCCCGGTCCTGCTCCACCCGATCCAGACCACCGTACAGTGGGACCACATCGACGTTCGGCAGCCGCAGCCGCTCCTTCACCAACCGCGCGACGCGGTGGATCTCGCCTTGCCCTGGCAGGAAGCCCAGCACCGAGCCCGTCTCCTCGCCCAGCGCCGTCAGACAGGCCCGCGCCATCGCCTCGTCGAAGCGCTCGGCTGCATTGCGCCCCAAGTATCGGGTCTCGACCGGAAACGCCCGGCCTTCAGCCTCGATCACCGGCGCGCCGTCCAGCAGCCGCGACACCCCGAGCACGTCCAGCGTCGCAGACATGACCAACAGCCGCAGGTCGTCACGAAGCACCCCTTGCGTCTCACGCGCCAACGCCAGCCCCAGGTCGGCGTCCAGACTGCGTTCGTGGAATTCATCGAACAGCACCGCGCCCACGCCTTCCAGCGAGGGATCATCCAGGATCATCCGTGTGAAGACGCCTTCGGTGATGACCTCGATTCGCGTCTTCGGGCCGATCCGGCTTTGCAGGCGTGTGCGATAGCCGACAGTGCCGCCTGCCTGTTCGCCCAGGGTCTGAGCCATGCGGTCCGCTGCGGCGCGTGCGGCAATCCGGCGCGGCTCCAGCACCAGCACCTTGCCGTCGCCCAGCCAGGGCTGATCCAGCAAGGCCAGAGGCACGACCGTGGTCTTTCCCGCCCCCGGCGGGGCCGCCAGCACGGCTGTATTTCCGTCGGCAAGGGCGGCTTTCAGCGGTTCGAGCACGGCGTGGATCGGCAACATCAGGCGGCTCTAGCGCGACGCGGTGCGATCACGAAAGCGTCGTCTCGCCTTAACCACCTCGTCATGCGCGTTGCGCGCGGCCCTTTCCATCGCTAGCGTCCGCCCCAAAGCAGTCGAGGGGCTGCCAGTAATCGTGGGGAATATCTAAATGTGGCGCGTTAAATCGTTGGATGCGATCCTCGCATCCGCGGAGAAAAAATCGCTAACCCGGAGCCTCGGCCCCGTTCAGCTGACCTTGCTGGGCGTGGGCGCGATCATCGGCACCGGGATCTTCGTATTGACGTCGGAAGCGGCACAGAAGGCCGGACCCGGCATGATGTGGAGCTTCGTCATCGCCGCTGCGGTCTGTGCCGTGGCGGCGCTTTGCTATTCAGAGATCGCTTCGATGGTGCCGGTTTCCGGCTCCGCCTACACCTACACCTATGCGGTAATGGGTGAGTTGCTGGCCTGGATGGTCGGCTGGGCGCTGATCCTTGAATACGCCGTGGCGGCCTCGGCGGTGTCCGTCGGCTGGTCCGGCTATTTCATCGGCCTATTGCAGAGTTGGGGCATATCACTGCCCCATGCCTTATCCGTCGGCCCCTACGCCGGCGGCGTCGTGAACCTGCCCGCCCTGCTGATCGCCCTGCTGATCACCGGCCTGCTGATGATCGGCACCAGCGAGAGCGCGCGCGTCAACGCCGTTCTGGTCGCCATCAAGGTCACCGCCCTGACGGTCTTCATCGTTCTGACCCTGCCGGTCCTGAAAGGCGCCAACTTCACGCCCTTCACGCCGAACGGCTGGTTCGGCGATGGTCATGGAGCCGGACTGGGCGTCGTCGGAGCCGCGGCCTCGATCTTCTTCGCCTATGTCGGCTTCGACGCCGTCTCGACGGCGGCGGAAGAGACCAAGAACCCGCAACGCAACGTGCCCATCGGTCTGATCGCTTCGCTGGGCATCTGCACCATCTTCTACCTGCTGGTCGCAGCGGGTGCGATCGGCGCCATCGGCGCCCAGCCCCTGGTCGGCGCTGGCGGCGAGGTTCTGCACGCCGGTTCGTCGGCCCTGGCCGCTCAGTGCGCGACCTATTCGTCGCTGCAGGAGCCGCTGGTCTGCTCGCGCGAAGCCCTGGCCCACGTCCTGCGCGTCGTCGGTCATGAGCGTATCGGCGACTTCATCGGCATCGCCGCCTTCCTGGCCCTGCCTTCGGTCATCCTGATCATGCTGTTCGGTCAGACCCGCATCTTCTTCGTGATGGCGCGCGACGGCCTGCTGCCTGGCTTCCTGGCGACCATCCACCCCAAGTGGAAGACGCCGCATATCGTGACGATGATCACCGGCGTCGCGGTGGCCATCTTCGCCGCCTTCCTGCCGGTGGGCAAACTGGCTGACATCTCCAACTCCGGCACCCTGTTCGCCTTCTTCATGGTGGCGATCGCGGTGATGATCCTGCGCGTGACGCAGCCTGAGCGTCACCGCCCGTTCCGGACGCCGCTGATCTGGATCATCGCGCCGTTGGCGGTGATCGGCACTCTGGGTCTGTTCTTCAACCTGCCGACGGAATCGCAGCTGGTTCTGCCGATCTGGGGCGCTATCGGCCTGCTGGTCTATTTCGCCTACGGCTATCGCAAGAGCCACGTCGGACGCGGTCTGGCCGAGGTCCATGAAACGGACGACGACGCGCCTCCGCCGCCCGTCCCTCCGATCCGCTAAAAGCAGAAAGGCCCCGGATCGCTCCGGGGCCTTTTTTCTTTGGGTCCATGGCCTGAAAGACCTTGGTGCGGATGAGAGGACTCGAACCTCCACGCCTCTCGGCGCTGGAACCTAAATCCAGTGCGTCTACCAGTTCCGCCACATCCGCCAACCGGCAGGACGGGCCTTCTAGGTGGAATTTCCTGAGACCGCAATCGTCTCTGTTGATGCCGCTGTATGCGGAGCCGTCGGACAGGCATTGGCCTGAAATGGGCGGAAAGCGGCCTGATCCGCTGCGTTGGGGTGGAGAGATCAGACCGCCCCAGACGTGCAGGACGCGCCGGGTGCCGGTTTTTGGGGGACCGACGCAGCCATGCGCTTAAGGCGCGTCGCCAACCGTCGACACTCGGTGAAACCACCAAGGTCCGCGCATCAGTTCGAACGCGGCTGTCGCCAGCGGGGTCGCCAGGGCCGAAATCCCTACTGAAGCTTCTTTTCGCGCTTGATGGCCTGATCGATTTCAACGTCGGTGACGCCTTCCTTCTTCAGGATGCTGCGCACGACCGGGCCGGCGCCGATCAGAGGCAGAGGCTGGTCGAACAACTCGCGCCACAGGCGATCAAGCACGGTGTCTTCAACTGAAAGTTCCATCTTTGGAATTCTCTCACTGGGTCCGAGACGCAATTCACGCTTACAGATCCGACGCTCCGCGGCCCGCCAGTCACCAGCGTGGCAGGCCCCAAGCGCGGCCTGACCCAAGTCTTTGGAGGGAACGGGTCAGGCCGCCCGAACATCCCGGAGCCAGAAAGGTTCGGAATGTTCAGTGCGCCGTGCCGTCGGGGGGGACGACGCCTACCAAAGCTACGTCAGCGCCCCCTACGGCAATAGTTGGTGAAAATACGGGGTTTTGCGCAATCGTCGCCCCAAGGTTGTGTCGAGGCCCGGCGCAAGCGCCTCATCCAGCCGGGCGAGCCAGGTTTTTCGTGACGGGCGCAGACTGGCCCTTGCCTTCACGCGCCGGGGCTTTAGGAACCCGGCTCCCCTCTCCCCAGGACGCCAGACATGACCGTGCAGCAGCCGAACACGATCGGCATCGACTTCGGCACGACCAACACCGTCGTCGCCCTGACCGATGACGCCGGTCACGCCCGCCTGGTGACCTTCAACACGAGCGAAGGCCAGAGCGCGACCTTCCGTTCGGCGCTCAGCTTCCAGTTTCACGCCAGCGTCGACGGCGAGCCGCCCGAACGTGTGGTCGAGGCCGGGCCCTGGGCCATCGACGCCTTCGTCGAAGACCCGCTGGAGACGCGCTTCATCCAGTCGTTCAAGACCTTCGCCGCCAGCGCCGCCTTCACCGAGACCCGGATCGACAACAAGCGTTATCGGTTCGAAGATCTTCTGGCCGCCTTCCTGCTGCGCCTCAGTCACCATGCGGGCGACGGCATGGTCAATCTGCCGCCGCGTGTCGTTGTCGGCCGCCCCGTCACCTTTGCGGGCGGAAACCCGGACGAGGCCCTGGCCCTGCAACGCTATCAGGAGGCGTTCGGCCGCCTGGGCTTCACCGACATCCGCTATGCACACGAGCCGGTCGGCGCCGCCTTCTATTTCGCGCGCCAACTGAAAGAGGACGCCACGGTTCTGGTCGCCGACTTCGGCGGCGGCACCAGCGACTTCTCCATCATCCGGTTCGAGCGCACCGGCGACGCCCTTCGCTCCACACCCCTGGCCCGTTCGGGTGTCGGCGTGGCGGGCGACGCCTTTGACTATCGGATCATCGACCAGCTGGTGTCGCCTGAACTGGGCAAGGGCGGTCAGTACCAGGCGCTGAACAAGCACCTGCCGATCCCGCAACGCTATTATTCGGCCTTCGCCCGCTGGGACCAGTTGGCCTTGCTGCGCGCCTCACGCGACATGCGCGACATTCGCGCCCTGGCCCGCACCGCTCTGGAGCCGGAGAAGATCGAACGCCTGATCGAAATCCTGGACGACAACCACGGCCACGCCCTGTACCGCGCCGTCTCCACGCTGAAGATGGCGCTGTCGAATGACGAGACGGCGGATTTCGTCTTTGCGGCGGGTGATGTGCGGATCGAAAAGCCGGTGGCCCGGTCCGATTTCGAGGGCTGGATCGCGCCTGAACTGGCCGCCATCGAAGGCGCCGTGGATCAGGCCCTGGCCAAGGCCGACCTGGCGCCCGACGCCATCGACCGCGTCTTCCTGACGGGCGGCACATCCTTCGTGCCTGCGGTGCGCGCCATCTTCCAACGCCGGTTCCAGGCGGACCGCATCGAAACCGGCGGCGAGTTCGAATCCATCGCCGCCGGCCTGGCCCTGATCGGACTGGAGCCCGACCTGGACCTCTGGAGTGAAAAGGCGGTCTAGAACTTGCGGCCCACGCCAACGGACACGACCCACGGGTCCAGATCGACGTCGCTCTTCAGCGCGCCGTCATTGATGTTGGCGTCAGTGTTGAACCACACCTTCTTGACGTCGACATTCAGGCTCCACGGCCCCTGGATGCCGATGTCCGCCCCTGCCTGAAGGGCGTAGCCGAAGCCGTTGTCCAGATCGACGGTGAAGCCGTTCTTGTCCTTGCCGCTGTAGAACAGCATGTAGTTCACGCCTGCGCCGACATAGGGGCTGACGCGGCCAGTGCTCAGCGGGCGGTACTGCAGGGTCACGACCGGCGGCAGGACCCAGGTTTCATGCACCAGCGCATCCGTGGCGCCGCCTTGCGCGCGGATGTCGTGCCTGGTCGTGCCCAGAATCGCCTCGACGGCCAGATGGTCGGTCAGGAAATAGGTGAAGCCCAGCGTCGGCATCACGCTGTCGCCCACATCCACCTTCAGGCCCGTGTCCGCCCCCGCCGCCGTGGTGATGGCGTTGTCGGCCTGAGAGAAGACATCGGTGACGCGCCCGGTGACGATGAAGTCGCCCTTCTTCGGCATTTCCCAGGCGGTCGTGGTTTGCGCCATCGCAGGCGCGGCGAAGGCTGCGACAGCAGCGGCGGTCAGGATCAAGGTCTTCAGTTTCATCATCGTCATCCCGACGCCCGGGGCCGCCTCATGCGGCCGGTGTCTCAGGCGTCGGACAGGGTGATGCGCCCCCTCGCCCACTCCGACTTTGATCCAGCGCAATCATCGACGGGGTTGGACAATCTGTCCCCTCAGACCACCCGCCCATGCTTCTGCTGCAGGCCGACCGCATTGGGATCAAAGACTGCACAGACGGCGCGCACGAAGGGCCGTCCCAACGGCGTCACCGTCACCAGATTGTCCTGAACCCCGATCAGGCGGTCACGGACGAAGCGGTCCAACAGCGGCCAGGCCCCTGCGACCTCGTCCAGGTCGCGCCGATGACGCCCAGCGACCGCAGCGACATCGACGACGAAGTCGCACATCAGCCGTTCGATGATCTCGCCGACGCAAGCGTCCCGCGGCATCAGTTCGACCCCGCGCGCCACGGGCAGTTCGCCCGCCCCAACCGCCATCCGCCAGTCCCGCTCCTTGCCGTGGTTCTGGACGAAGCCGCGCGGCGTACGGCTGATCGACGAGGCGCCCAGCCCGATCAGCACCGGGGCCTCGTCGGTCGTATAGCCCTGGAAGTTGCGACGCAGCCGCCCCGCCCGATGGGCCTGGGCCATGGTGTCATGCGGCAGGGCGAAATGGTCCAGACCGATCGGACGCCAGCCGTTGCAGGCCAGATAATGCGCCGCAGTCTGGCTCTGTTCGAACCGGGTTTCGGCGTCGGGCAGATCGGTGTCGTTGATCAGCTTCTGATGCGGCTTCATCCACGGCACATGGGCATAGCCGAACAGGGCGATCCGCTCGGGTCTCAGCGTCGTCACCTGTTCCAGCGTGGCGACCACGTCCGCCGTCGTCTGCAGCGGCAGTCCATACATCAGGTCCAGGTTCAGCGAGGTCACGCCCTGCGCCCTCAGCCCCTCTGCCGCCGCGCGGATCGTATCAAAAGACTCGGGCCGGTTGACCGCCGCCTGCACGCGGGGCGACAGGTCCTGCACGCCCAGGCTGGCGCGGGTCAGACCGATCCGCCCTGCCGCCTCGATCCATTCCGGCGTCAGGACCTCCGGGTCCAGTTCGGCCGCGATTTCCGAACAGTCGCTCAGATCGAACCGCGCCGACAGGCCGTCGAACAGCCGCTCCAGATCATCGGGCGACAGCATATTGGGCGTGCCGCCGCCCAGGTGGATCGACCCGACGCTCACCGGCCGACCGATCTTCGCCAGCACCAGGTCGGCCTCTGCCAGCAGCAGATCGACATAGCTGGAGATCACGCCCGCCCGGTTCATCGCCCGGGTGTTGCACCCGCAATACCAGCACAGCCGCTTGCAGAACGGGATGTGCAGATACAGCGACACGGGCTGGTCCAGCGGCGCACCGCTCAGCCAGCCCGCCCAGTCGCCCGCACCGACAGCGGGCGTGAACTGCGCCGCCGTCGGATAGGAGGTGTAGCGCGGCGCGTGAGCATCGTAGCGTTCGATCAGCTCACGCGTCGTCAGCACCGGGGCGCTACAGAGGGACATCGCCCTCTTTCGACGCATCCGGGGTCGACAGGCCCGCGTCGCCTTCGTCGAACAGGTGGAACTCGTGCCACAGGCCGTTCAGCACGCCGAAGCCGACCGCCAGTCCAAGGCCCAGAATCCAGGAGAAATACCACATCGCTTTTGGCTCCTATGGCTCAGTAGAGGTCAGGGTTGGTCTTGAGGGCGGCGGTCGAGGTCCGGCCCCACAGCACGCCGTAAACCCAGGTGGTGTAGATCAGGATCAGCGGCAGGAAGATCACCGTCACGATCAGCATGATGAACAGGGTCAGGTGGCTGGACGAGGCGTTCCACACCGTCAGGCTGGATTGCGGATCAATCGAGCTGGGCAGGATGAACGGGAACATCGACAGACCGGCCGTGGAGATGATGCCCACGGTCGACAGCGACGATCCGCCGAACGCCAGGGGCGCAGACCGACGCCACATGCCGATCAGACCGGCCAGCGCGCCCAGGAAGCCCAGAGCGGGCGCGATCATCATCCACGGATACCGACCGTAGTTGTCCAGCCAGGCGCCCGGCGCGGCCTCAACCGTCGTGCGCAGCGGGTTGGAGAAGCCGTTGATGTCCAGCGCACCCGTAATCCGGTAACCCAGACCGCCATAGGCGACATACAGGCCGCCCGCCGCGAACAGCACAAGGGCCAGAACGCCAGCGACGGCGCCGAACAGACGGGCGCGATCCAGCACCGGCCCCTTCTCGGCCTTGACCGACAGCCAGGCCGCGCCGTGCAGCACCAGCATGGCCACAGACAGCAGGCCTGCGATCAGGCTGAACGGGGTGAACAGGCCCAGCAGGGTGCCGTCGTAGAATGAGCGCAGATCACCATCCAGATGGAAGGGCGCGCCCAGCAGAACGTTGCCGACCGCGACCCCGAACACCAGCGCAGGCACGAAGCCGCCGATGAACAGGCACCAGTCCCAGAACGACCGCCACTTCGGCGACGGCCGCTTTGAGCGGTACTTGAACGAGACGGGCCGCAGGATCAGCGCCGACAGCACCAGGAACATGGCCAGATAGAAGCCGGAGAAGCTGACGGCGTACACGAAGGGCCAGGCGGCGAAGATCGCGCCGCCGCCCAGGATGAACCACACCTGGTTGCCTTCCCAGGTGGCGCCGACGGTGTTGATCACCATGCGACGCTCCTCATCCGTCCTGGCGACGAAGGGCAGCAGGGCGCCGACGCCCAGGTCGAAACCGTCGGTCAGGGCGAAGGCGATCAGCAGCACGCCCAGCAGTCCCCACCAGATCAGGCGAAGCGTGGCGAAGTCGAGGGGAAGATCCATTGTCGGATATCCTTACAAGGTCTGGGTCAGGCCACGGCGGGCGCGGCGGGGCGCTCAAGCGGGGCTTCGGGGCTGGGTTCGCCGAACGTCTCCTGTTCGTGGAACGGGCCCTTCTTGATGGTGTGCAGGATCAGGCGGACCTCGACGACGGCCAGCGATCCGTACAACAGGGTGAAGCCGATGATCGTCGCCCACAGCTGCGGCACGGTCAGCGAAGAGGCGCCAAGGAAGGTCGGCAGCACGCCGTCCACCGCCCAGGGCTGGCGACCGAACTCAGCCAGTATCCACCCGAACTCGATGGCGATCCACGGCAGCGGAATGGCCAGCACCGCGACCCGCAGGAACCATTTCGTATGATGCTTGCGCAGGGTGCACAGAACAAAGGCCGTGCCGAACAGGGCGATCATGAACATGCCCACGCCCGCCATGATGCGGAAGCTCCAGAACAGGGCCGGCACGTTCGGCACCGTGTCCCACGCGGTCTGCTGGATCAGCTCGGGCGAAGCCTGACGCGGATCAGCCACGTGGCGCTTCAGCAGCAGGGCGTAGCCCAGGTCGCGGCGGTGGGTTTCGAACACGGCGCGCGCGGCCATGTCGGCCGGATCGGCCTTGATCTTCTCCAGGGCGTCAAAGGCGATCACGCCGGATTCGATGCGGTCCTCGGCCGTCGCCACCAGTTCAAAGATGCCTTCGACCGGCTTGTCGATGGTGCGCGTGGCGATCAGGCCCATGACCCACGGCACATGGACGCCATAGTGGGTCTCGCGGTCCTTCATGCTGGGAATGCCGATCAGGGTCAGGCCAGCAGGCGCGGGCTCGGTGTGCCACATGGCCTCCAAGGCGGCCAGCTTCATCTTCTGGTTGTCGGTCAGGGCATAGCCGGACTGGTCACCCAGCACGACGACCGACAGCGACGCCGCCAGACCAAAGGCCGAGGCCACGGTCATCGACCGCTTGGCGAACCCGACATGCTTGCCGCGCAGCAGATAGAAGGCCGACACGCCCAGCACGAAGACCGAGGCGCAGACGTAACCGGCGCTGACGGTGTGAACGAACTTGGCCTGGGCCACCGGGTTGAACAGCACGGCCATGAAGTCCGTGACCTCCATCCGCATGGTGTCTGGATTGAAGGCGGCGCCGACCGGGTTCTGCATCCAGCCGTTGGCGATCAGGATCCACAGGGCCGACAGATTGGTGCCCAGGGCGACCATGAAGGTGACGAACAAGTGGGCGTGGGGCTTCAGCTTGTCCCAGCCGAAGAACATCAGCCCGACGAAGGTCGCCTCAAGGAAGAAGGCCATCAGGCCCTCGATGGCCAGCGGCGCACCGAAGATGTCGCCGACATAATGGCTGTAGTAGCTCCAGTTCATGCCGAACTGGAACTCCATGGTGATGCCGGTCGCGACGCCCAGCACGAAGTTGATGCCGAACAGCACGCCCCAGAAACGGGTGATCGTCCGCCAGATCGGACGGCGGGTCATGACATAGATCGACTCCATGATGACCAGCATGAAGGACAGCCCCAGCGTCAGGGGCACGAACAGGAAGTGGTAAAGGGCTGTCAGCGCGAACTGCAGCCTGGACAGGTCGACGACCGCAAGGTCGATCATGGCTATGCTCCGAGGGGCCGGCCACGACGACCGACGTTTCCTTCGCCCTATAGATTCGGCGGGGCGCGCGCCTTGATCTCGATCAAAGCCCCTGGCCGCGGCCTCATCTACTGGACGGTTCGCCCTTGGACGTTCGGTCCAACGGTGTTTTGTCCAATGGCGCGCGGCGATGCCGGCGTGCTGGAGTTTCGTGCATGACCGCCGCGTCGCCCCCCGTCCCCCCTGCCGCCGCCCCCCCCGGCGTCTGGCTGAAACAGGCTGGCGCGCCGTGGCGGCGGCTGACCCTGCTCGCGGGTCTGCTGACCATAGCCGACGTGGTCCCCGCCATCGGTTTCGCCGCCGGTCTGGCCATGACGATCTCGCATTTCGCCACGCCCGGCGCCGCCGCGCCCTGGCTAGTGCTGGCGGTGGTCAGTCTGATCGCGCGCGGGCTGATCGGCCAGGTGGCCACAGTGGTCGGCGCCCGGCTGGGTCGCGCGATCAAGAGCGACGTGCGCCACAGCCTGCTGGCCGACCTGTTCGGGCGCGGCGGGCGCTCCAACGACCGTCTGACCGCCCTGGTCGAGGGTGTCGGCGCGCTGGACGGCTATTTCTCTCGTTTTGCGCCCCTGCGCTTGGCGGCGGGCCTGTCGCCCCTGCTGATTATCGCCGCCGCAGCCTTCGCCAGCCCGGTTGCGGCAGGGGTGCTGCTGTTCACCCTGTTTCCGTTCATCGCAGGCATGGCCCTGGCCGGAACCGCAGCAGCGGGCGAAAGCCGTCGTCAGTTTCAGGCGCTGGACCGGCTGTCGGGCCTGTTCATCGACCGCGTCCGCGCCCTGCCCGCCATCCTGGCCTTCGACGCCGTAGGCCGCACCACGACCGAGATCGCCGCCGCCTCGGACGAGCTGGAGAAGCGCACCGCCCGCGTCATGCGCATCGCCTTCCTCTCATCCGGCGTGTTGGAGTTCTTTTCGGCCCTGTCGGTGGCGCTGATCGCCGTCTATTGCGGCTTCAACCTGCTGAAGCTGCTGCCTTTCCCGGTTCCCGAGACGCTGGACCTGTCGCGCGCCTTCTTCGTCCTGGCCCTGGCGCCGGAGGTCTATCAGCCGCTGCGCCGCCTTGCCGCCGCCTATCATGATCGTCAGGCCGCCGAGGCCGCCGCGCCCTCTCTGGTCGTCGCCGCACCCCAGTCCGGCGGCCCGGTCCAGCTGGGCGCCGCCGCCCCCGCCATTCGGTTGCGCGACGTGACCATCGCCTATGGCCCCGCCCCGGTCGTCGCCGACTTCAATCTGGAGATCCGCCCCGGTCAGATCGTCGCCTTGGTCGGCGCCAGCGGCGCAGGCAAGTCCAGTCTGCTGCACCTGCTGCTCGGCCTTGCGCCCCTGTCGGAAGGCGATGTCGAGATCGACGGCGCATCGCTCAGCCAGACAGGCGGTTTCGCCGGTCAAGTCGCCTGGGCCAGCCAGAACCCAGTGGTCATTCCCGGCACGCTGCGCGAAAACATCGCCATCGCCGATCCATCGGCCTGCGTCACCCGCATCCTGGCCGCCGCCAGCCGGGCCGGTCTGCACGGAGATCTGGACCGCCTGATCGACGAGCGGGGCGGCGGCCTGTCCGGGGGCGAGCGCCGCCGTCTGGGCCTGTCACGCGCCCTGCTGAAACGCGCCCCGATCCTGTTGCTGGACGAACCCACGGCCAATCTCGACCCGGCCTCTGAACAGGCCATGCTGGACCTGATCCGCGAGGCCGCCGCGGGCCGGACCACCCTGATCGCCACCCACTCCGCCGCCGTCGCGGCCCTGGCCGACCGCGTGGTGCAACTGTGATGCACGATCCCAACCGCATCGCTGGCCTGATCGCCGCCCAGGCCCACGCCCAGCGCCAACGCCTGCAGATCGCCGCTGCGGCTGGCGCCGTCGTCTCAGTCGCCGCCGTCTGCCTGTTGGGCCTGTCCGGCTGGTTCATCACCGGCGCGGCGTTGGCGGGCGTGGCGGGCATGGTTGCCGTCCAGGCCTTCAACTACATGATGCCCAGCGCCATCATCCGCCTGCTGGCCATCCTGCGCACCGGCGCGCGCTATATCGAGCGGGTTGCGGGGCATGAGGCGGCGTTGAAGGCGCTGGCCCGCTTGCGTCCACAGCTGTTCGACGCCCTGGCCTCGGCCCCGCCCGAACGCGCGCTCAGCCTGTCGTCCGGCGAAACCTCGGCGCGCCTGGTGCAGGATGTGGATGCCGTCCAGACCCTGTTCGTGCGCAAGTCCGCACCCTGGGCCCTGGGCGCGGGCGCTGCGTCCAGCGCCCTGCTGGCTGGTCTGGCGTCACCCCTTGCGGGCGGATTGCTGCTGGCCGCCATGACAGTGTCCTGCCTCGGCGTCATGGTCATCGCGCGCAGGTTGTCTGATCCCGCAGGCAAGGAGGCCCAGATCGCCGTGGGCGCCTTGAAGGACCGCCTCGCCGCCCTCGAAGCCGTGGCGCCTGAGCTGAAGGCCTACAACCTCAATGGCTGGGCCGTGCAGCAGGCCGCCAGCGCCGCCGATAGGCACGACAGCGCACAGATCGCCCTGACGACATCGGCGGGTTGGATGGCGGTGTGGCAGGCGGCCGTGACCGGCGCCGCCCTGGCCGTCGTGGTCTTCGCCACCCTCGGCGCGCCTCTGCCCCTGACCGCGCTCGCCGCCCTGGCGACCATCATGGGCATGGAGTCCGCCGCAGGCCTTGTGGGCGCCCTGCACCAGAACGGCGCAGCGAAAGAAGCCGTCGTCCGTCTGGATCAGGCCGCGCCACAGGTCCTGCCGCATGACGGCACGCGCCCGCCGCCGCCGTCCCTGACCCTGATCGCCGCCAACGCCAATCTGCGCCCCCCCCATCGTCTGGGCCTGTCCGGACCTTCCGGGGCGGGCAAGACCACCTTCATCGAACGCCTGGTCGGACTGCGCGAAGCCCATCCCGGAGAGGTCGTCATGGGCGGTATCGACATCGCCTCCATCAGCCCTGCCACCCGTCGCGCCCGCTTCGCCTACGCCGCCCAGGACGTGAGGCTGTTGAACGGCACTGTGCGCGACAACCTGCTGCTGGCCGGACCCGCCGGTGATGAAGCCCTGTGGCGCGTGCTGGAGGACGCGGCTTTGGCCGAGCGCATCCGCGCCGAACCTCTGGGTCTGGACATGCCCGTCGGCGTGAATGGAGAGCGCCTGTCCGGCGGTGAACGTCGCCGTCTCGGCCTCGCTCGCGCCTATCTGCGCACGGCGCCCTGGCTGGTGCTGGATGAACCGACGGAGGGGCTGGACGCCGCGACGGAAGCCCAGGTGCTCAAGGCCCTGGAGCGCCGCTTGGTCGAAAACAAACAGGGGCTGATCCTGGTCAGCCACCGCACGGCGCCGATTCAAATCTGCCAGACCCGTCTGCGGATTGAAGCCATGGCCCAGGACGGGCGCGTTCTGGTGACGCCCGAGCGTCAGAAGGCCGTCGTTTAAGCTTCGCCCTCGGCGATGGCCCGCAGGCGTTCCGGCCGGTCCACCTGCATCTCGTTCAGGGACAAGAGGCGGATCACCCCCGCCGTCTTCAGCTTGGTCAGGCCCCGGCTGACCGTCTCGATCGTCAGGCCCAGATAATCGGCCATCTCCGCCCGTGTCATCGGCACGCGGATATGCCCTGCCTCGGTCGGACGGATCGGATCGCGTTCGGGCAGGTCCAGCAGGAAAGAGGCGATCCGTTCCTGCGCCGTCTTGCGCCCCAGCAACAGCATCTGGTTCTGCGCCGCGGCCAGCTCGTGCGTAGCCCGCTCCAGCAGCGCCGTCTCCAGCGCAGGCCGCTCTCGGATCAGGGCGCGGTAGTCGCTTTTCTTGAACCGGCACAGGGTCGCATCTTCGATGGCCTCGGCCGAAAACGCATAGTCCTGCCCCGTCGCCAGACCGACGAAATCACCGGCGAACAGGAAGCCTGTGATCTGTCGCCGCCCATCCGGCAGCAGCTTATAGACCCGCACCGAGCCTGAGGTGATGTTGAACAGGTGAACCGCAGGCTCGCCCTGGCGAATCAACGCCTCACCCGACTTCAGCGACACCCGCTCGGCGATCGCATCCAGCCCCGCCAGATCATCGACGCCCAGACTGCTGCACACGCTGAAGGCCCGCGCGCCGCAGGTGGCGCAGACGGAATCGCTGCGGCGAGCGGCGCAGTCGGTCGGCAGTGAGCGGAGTTCCAGCATTTCAGCCTCGCTTAGGGCGCAAGGTTAGGTTGTCGCAACCTTCAGTGCAACGGCCCCGCTTGATTGAGATCAATGCGTCCTCGCGCCCGGCGCCTCAAGGTGGCGGCATGAGCAACCTGCAAATCCGCCGTCTGGACATCCGCGACGCCGAGGACTCATTCGCCCTGGCCCAACTGAGCGACCCGGCGCTGACGCCCGATGCGTGGCGCAGGATCACAGCCGCCGCTGCGGATCAGGCCGGCGTCATCGGCGCCTTCTCAGATCGAACGGTGCGGGCGATCCTGCAATATTCCATCGTCGTCAACGGCGGTGGAGAAAGACTGTTCGTGATCGATGGTCTGGCGGCCTTTGACCTTTTCGATCCCACCACGACGGCGGACGCCCTGCTGGCCGAGGCCCGGCGTCAGGCGGACATGGGTTGCAGCGGCCTGGCCCTTTCGGCCCGCCTGGACGGCGCCCGCATCAATGATGTGCTGCGCTGCGCCGCCGACACGGCGGTTCTGCATCGCGTCTTTTAGGCGTCTAGCGCCGACCGGCGACCAGTTCGTTGCGGACAGACCGGCCCAGCGGGTCACGCGACGGCCAGGTGTCGCCGACCGAGGCCTGAACCATCGGCGTGCAGAATCGCGAAATCAGCTGGCGCGGCCGCAATTCGATCAGGCAGACCTTCTGCCCCTCAATGACCCAGCGCCCTGACAGCCGCCGTCCGTCAGACCAGGCGGCGGCATAGGTTCCGTCCGGCTCGAAATAGTGTTTCACCCACTCGCCGCGCGGATAGTGGGAAATGATGGTGTTGCCGAACGCGTCCGACACCCCCGCCTGCGCCGGCGCCGCCATCACGACGGCGCCCAGCAGGGCCAGACAACCCATGTTTGCGATTCGCATCGCCGCCCTCTCCCTCGCCGTCCCTGTCGACCGGTTATTCCCGATCCATAAGTCTTGGCAAGCGAGAGGGTTGCGCGATCAACCGTTGCCGCGACGCCCGGTTTCAAACAGGAACCAGACGCGACGCTCGGTCTCGTCCACCCAGTTCTCCAGCAGGCTGGCGGTGGCGATGTCGCCATGCTCGTCGCAGAGGTCGTGGACTTCGCGCATGCGCCCGACCAGGTCATTATTGTCGTCACGAAGCTCGGCCAGCATGTCCAGCGGATCGACATAGTCGGCGTCGTTGTCGCTCACCCGCGATTCCTTGGCGATCTGACCGATCGACCGCAGCGTGGTCCCGCCGATCTTGCGCGCCCGCTCGGCGATCGGATCAGTCATGGCGAACAGCTCCGCCGCCTGTTCGTCCAGCAGCAGATGATAGTCGCGGAAGTGCGGGCCCGACACATGCCAGTGGAAATTCTTGGTCTTCAGGTAGATGGCGAACACATCGGCCAACAGCCCTGTCAAAGCGGCGGAAATGTCCCGCGTGGCGTCCTCGGACAGGCTGGTGGGCGTTCTCAACGGCGCCAGGCGCTTTTCGCGGGCGGTGACCATGATCATTCTCCTCGGCTTAGAACCTATGGCCTAGCTAAGAACCACGACAGCCGAACGAAAGCCCTGACCTGGGTCAATTCTTCTTATGGATATTATCGAGGGAGACTTTGCCCGCCCTTCGTGGGGGCGGCGGATGGCTGGGGAACTAGGACTCGAACCTAGAATGACGGTACCAAAAACCGGAGTGTTACCATTACACCATTCCCCAGCAGGTCCGGCGTTTCCGCCACGTCTCTGCGGCGGAGGCGGTCAGATAGGCCAAACCGTTTTGGGATGCAACACCCTCTTTCAAGACAATTTTCGACCGCTGCAAAAAGGGTGAAATGGGTGCTTGCGAGGTCGGAATCCCATAGCTATAAGCCGCGTCCTCACTTCGGGGCGACGCCGCAAGGCCCGCTCCCACGGTCGGAGTGTGGCTCAGCCTGGTAGAGCACTGCGTTCGGGACGCAGGGGTCGGAGGTTCGAATCCTCTCACTCCGACCATCTTCTCTTCATTAAAATCAATGCATTGAGCCAACCCCTTCGGGGTCAGCTTTCATGCGTCGTTCGCCGCCTTGGCGACCAAATTCAGGTGCGCGCCGACCTGTTCAATGGTGCGCAGGCCCAGCGCCTTGCGACGCGCCAAGAGGTCCGGCGAACCGGCGTCATAGTCCGCCATCAGCCGTTTCACAAACCCGCCGCTCTGAACCTCGGCCAGAACCTCGTCCATCGCCGCCTGTGACGCGGCATTGATCACGCGCGGCCCGGTCAGATAGGCGCCGTACTCCGCCGTGTTGGAGATTTTGGCGAAGGCGCCTGCGATTCCCCGTTCGTACATCAGGTCGGTGACCAGTTTGGTTTCATAGAAACATTCGAACCAGGCGACTTCTGGCGGATATCCCGCGTCGACCAGCTTCATGAAGGCCGAATCGATCAGTTCGGCGATTCCTCCGCACAGAACCACCTGCTCACCGAACAGATCGCTCTCGCATTCATCGCGCATGGTGGTTTCCAGAATCCCCTTGCGCCCGCAGCCCAGCGCCGCCGCATAGGAAAGGCCCAGCGCGTGCGCCCCGCCCGTCGCATTCTGATTCACGCCAAACAGACAGAAGACGCCCTCCCCGGCCTCGTACAGATCACGGATGCGCGGTCCGATTCCCTTTGGCGAGGCCAGAATCACATCCAGATCGGCGCGCGGCTTCACCAAGCCAAATCGCACCGACAGGCCGTGCGCGAAAACCAGGGCCGCGCCAGGCTTGATGTTCGGCTCCAGTTCGTCACGCCACAGGTCGCGATGCGCCTCGTCCGAGGTCATCACCGCCACCACATCGGCGCCCGTCGTCGCCTCACCCGCCGTCATGACGACGAATCCGTCCGCCCGCGCCAGCGCCCGCGTCTTCGAATCAGCCTTCAGCCCGACCACGATGTCCGACACGCCGGAATCACGCAGGTTCAAGGCATGGGTGCGCCCCTGGCTGCCGTAACCGATCACGGCGACGCGCTTGCCGCGTATGATCGACAGGTCGCAATCGCGGTCATGGAAGACAGGCAGAGGATTGGGTAGGGTCTGGGTCATGACCGTTCTCATAACCCCATCCGCCGTCGTCGCCTTCTGGAAAGACGCCGGCCCCGCCAAGTGGTTCGCCAAGGACGAGGCCTTCGACACCGTCTTCCGCGACAGCTGCCGCGCCGCACACTGGACCGCCGCCCGTCGCGGTCTGGACGACTGGATGCAGACGGCTGAGGGGGCGCTCGCGCTATTGATCCTGCTGGATCAATACCCGCGCAACAGCTTCCGCGGCACGGCGCATAAGTTCGCCACCGATCCTCTGGCCCTGATGTTCGCCAAACAGGCCGTCGAGCGCGGATTCCATCTGCAGGTCGAACCGGACATGATGAACTTCCTCCTTCTGCCGTTCGAACATTCAGAACGGATCGAAGATCAGGACCGCTATATGGAGCTGGTCGCCGGCGACGCCGAGCTGGAGAAATGGGGCGGCGTTCACCGCGACATCATCGTCCGCTTCGGCAGGTTCCCGCACCGCAACGCCTGTCTGGGCCGTGATACGACGCCAGACGAGCAAGCGTTCCTGGACGAAGGCGGCTTTGGCGGGTGACAGCGGCAAACTGAACAGTTGTCATTCAGCCGCAGCAAGGCTAAGTGCCGCCGTTTTTTGACAACTGTTCGCTGGAATCATGCCACATTTTGCTTGCGGTCTAAGCGCCGCTGTCGCGCTGACGTTCACATTCACGACTGCCGCTGACGCGCAAATTCTGGGCCGCCGCAACAACAACGCGCCCGCAACCGTCATCAATGAAACCCCGCGCTGCACTCAGAACCTGGGGACGGTGGCCATCGCCGAAACCCAGGGTGTCCTCTTCAGCCAGATGGGCATGGGCGCCCCCACCGAGCTGCTGCGCACGCTCATTCGCGACTCCGGCTGCTTCACCCTGATCGAGCGTGGTCCCGGCCTCAATGTCGTTGAGCGTGAACGCGAAATGAGCGGCGCCGGACGCGCCCGAACGGCGGACTTCGTCCTGGTCGCTGAACTGGCCAATCCAATCGACGCGGCGGCGGAAGCTCAACGTTCCGGCATGCTGAGAGGTCTGGCGTCAGCGGGCGGCCGCGCCCTGCTCAACGTCGGCGTCGCGGCGGCGGCGAGCACCCTGACAGGAGACGGCGGCGGTTTCGGCGGCGGCGGGCTGGGGGGACTCGGCGGCTTGGGCGGGCTGGCCGGACTGGGGGGCGGCGATGCTGCCGGCCTCAACCCCATGCAGATGCAGGCCCTCAGCATGGCCGCCAACGCCGTCGGCGGCATGACCGGCCAGGGCGCGCAGCAACAGCAGGCGGCTCAGTTGAACGCCAGCACGGTCAACCGCATTCGCGACATCAAGAAGGATATCGGCCGCGGCAAGGAAGACGCCCAGATCGTCTTCTCCCTGACCAGCGTGCCTTTGGCGGAAACCGTCGGCCACGCCCGTTCGACGGCCAATAAGGATGATGTCCGCCGTCTGCGGATCCGCGACAACCACTTCGGCGGTCGCGTCGGCGCCGGGTACGAGAAAGAAGACGAAGGCAAGATCATCGCTCTGGCCCTTGTGCGCGGCTACGCCGATATGGTGACCCAGTTGGGCGGCATGGGCTCGTCCACCCCCGAAGTCACGCGCGCCAACCGCGAAGCCATTCGCGCCGAAACTGAACAGCGCGAACAGACCGAACGTCGCGAGCAGGAGCGTGTGGAGCGCGAACGCGAGGCAGAGCGTCGCCGCATCCGCGATGAAGTCCGTCGCGAAGAAGAAATGCGCCGCGCGGCCGCCGCACCGTCGATGGCCACCCGCCGCCTCCAGTCCCCCGCCGTCCTGCGATCAGCTCCGGATGGCGCCGTGATCCGCCCCCTGGCCGCCGAAACCGTCGTCTTCCCAACGGGAAAGGTCGAAGGCGATTGGGTCGAGGTGCTGGACGCCGACGACAACATCGGCTGGCTTCAGGGTGACCGTCTGAGCCGCTGATCCAGTAAAAGCCCGCCGCATGTCGGCGGGCTTTATTGTCGTTCAGACTGAGCTGAGCCGCGGATGATGATCATTCTCTAATCCGCTGATTCGATTTCTTGTGGACGCCCATCCAGGCGGCGGAATTATCGGGGGCCACGAATCATTTTCTGAGGCACGCTCAACCCATGAACGCTCAGGTCGCCCCCGCTGAACTTCAGGCACGCACGGACGCCGCGCCGACGGATCATCCCGAGTGGCAGTATCTGAACCTGCTGCGCGACATCCTCGACAATGGCGTGCGCCGCGACGACCGCACCGGCACCGGCACCCTGGGCGTCTTCGGTCGCCAGATTCGCTTTGATCTGGCCAAGGGCTTCCCCGTCCTGACCACCAAGAAGCTGCACCTGCGTTCGATCATCATCGAACTGCTGTGGTTCCTGCGCGGCGAGACCAACATCGGCTGGCTCAAGGAGAACGGCGTCCGCATCTGGGATGAATGGGCAGACGCCGAGGGCGAGCTTGGCCCCGTCTATGGCAAGCAGTGGCGCTCGTGGACGGCGCCGGACGGCCGCCTCATCGACCAAATCGAGAAACTGGTTCACGGGCTCAAGACCAATCCGAACGGTCGTCGCCACATCGTCAGCGCCTGGAACCCGGCGGACGTGGACGACATGGCCCTGCCGCCGTGCCACTGCCTGTTCCAGTTCTTCGTCGCAGACGGAAAACTCAGCTGCCAGCTGTATCAGCGTAGCGCCGACATCTTCCTGGGCGTGCCGTTCAACATCGCCTCCTACGCCCTGCTGACCCTGATGGTGGCCCAGGTCGTGGGTCTGGAGCCGGGCGAGTTCGTCCATACCTTCGGCGACGCCCACCTGTATCTGAACCATCTGGAACAGGCCGAACTTCAGCTGACGCGCGAGCCCCTGCCCCTGCCGACCATGAGCCTGGCGCCCAAGGCCGACCTGTTCGCCTACGAACTGTCCGACTTCACCCTGAACGACTATCAGGCCTGGCCGCATATCAAGGCGCTGGTCTCCAAGTGACCGTCAGGCCGCCGGTCTTCATCGGCTCCTCGGTCGAGGGGCTGGAGGTGGCCTATGCGATCCAAGAAAATCTTGAGTTCGACTGCGAGCCGACCGTCTGGCCGCAGGGTGTATTCCAGCCGTCCAACGCGGCCCTGGTCGACCTGTACGCCTTCACGCGCCAGGCCAAGTTCGCCATCTTCGTCTTCACGCCCGACGACGTCCTGCATATGCGCGGCTCGGCCCTGCCTGTGGTGCGCGACAATGTGATCTTTGAACTGGGCCTGTTCGTCAGCGCGCTGGGACCGCGGCGATGCTTCTTCGTCGTGCCGTTTGAGCATGAAATGCATCTGCCGTCCGATCTGGTCGGGGTGGAGCCGCTACGGTACGTCGCCGACCGGCGCGACGGGAATCTCCGTGCGGCGCTGGGCCCCGCCTGCAACCGGGTGCGGCACGCTCTGCGCGCAGAACCGGCCACCCTGCCAACGGCCAGCACATCGCCCATGATGGCGCAGACGCCGCTGCAACTGACCCAGAGCCTGGTTGCGACCTGGAACTCAGAAGCTCTGATCGCCGTTCGCGCCGTGCTGCGCGCGGGCATCCCCTTTCATATCTCCGACGATCCAGACGGCGTGGCCACCGAAGCCCTGACCCAGGCCTTCAACTTCCTGAACAGCGTCGCCGACGGCGTCCTGTCCGGCCAGGTCAATGAGCATCTGGCCACCGTCACCTTCAGACAACCGATGATCGAGGTCTGGACCCGCGCTTTCGGCTATTTCGTCCCTCAGGGCGGCGATCCTGAAGAAGCCTGGACCCCCATGCCGCCAATCGGCCAGCTTGCGACACGATGGACGACCGTTTCTTGACCCTATCCGACCTGACCGCCTCGGTCTTACGCATTTCCGACATCTACGCCGCCGAACACAGCATCGACCGCGACCGCGACTGGGCGCTGCTGAAGCTGCAGGAGGAACTGGGCGAACTGACCGCCGAGCATCTGCGTCTGTCCAGCCGTGCACGCGGGACGCCGGACGCCCAGGCTCTGGGCGACGAGGCGGCGGATGTGCTGGGCATGCTGCTGATTTACTGCGCCAGAGCGGGAATCGACCTGGATCAGGCTATGCAGCGGAAATGGCTAAAGTGGCTGGAACACAAGTCGTAACGACATGTGGTCAACCGGTGGTTTTCAGAGCAACCTCTGCTCATCCGCGATGGTGCGGGTGAAGAACGGGGGAAACTCTCATGTTGAAGAAGTTCACGGCCGAACTGGTCGGAACCGCAGTTCTCGTGCTTTTCGGTTGCGGCGCCGCCGTCCTGGGCGGTTTTGACCACGTCGGTCAGTTGGGCATCGCTCTGGCTTTCGGCTTCGCCATCATCGCCATGGCCTATGGCATCGGCCCGGTTTCGGGTTGCCACGTCAATCCGGCGGTCAGCCTGGGCGCCTTCGTCGCTGGACGGATCAGCGCCAAGGACATGCTGGTCTATTGGGCCGCCCAGTTCATCGGCGCCGTCATCGGCGCGGCCATCCTGGGCCTGATCGCCAAGACCGGTTTCGCCAACCTGGGCCAGAACGGCTTCGACGCCGGATCGCCCGGCGGTTACGGGCTTCACGCGGCCCTGATCTTTGAAATCGTGGCGACCGCCATCTTCGTCATCGCCATTCTGGGCGTAACCGGCGCCAAGGGGCATGGCGCCTTCGCCGGCGTCTCCATCGGCATCACCCTGGCGGTGATCCACATCGTCGGCATCCAGGTGACCGGCGTGTCGGTCAATCCGGCGCGCAGCTTCGGTCCTGCCCTTCTGGCGGGCGGCCAAGCCCTGTCGCAGGTCTGGGTCTTCTTCGTCGCCCCCGCCATCGGCGCGGTCATCGGCGCGGCCTTCTTCCGCCTGAAGCTGCTCGAACCAGACGCCTGACGGCGCAAGGTCGGGGATGGCCTGTCGCCATCCCCGACCGCTTTCAGACTGACGGCGCGATCATCGTCATCGGCTTCAGACGCAAGGTCAGGGTGTCGCGGCTCTCGATCCGCTCCAGCAGGATGCGGTTCTTCAACGCGCCCATCGCCATAGTGGCCCGAAAGGCGATGATCTCACCGGGCGCGGCGATGAAGCCTTCCAGCGTCGGCTTGTTCTGTTTGCCCGCCAGACCGCCGAAGGCCATCGAAATCTGATGCCCGCCCGGCTCGACGGAGATGGCGGTGAACCGTGGGCTTTTCAGCTGCGCGACGAACTGGTCGTCAATCAGCAGGTCCATGCCCGCCGCCATGCCGACGAAGCCTTCGCGAAAGACGATCAGCATCGCCTTTCCGGGCTCAGGGCGGAAATCCAGCACGGCCTGCTTCTGCTCTGCCGTCGCCGCCTTGCCACGCTTCGTCCCGGCCAGGTTGGCCATGATATAGGCGGTGAACACGCCCAGGAAGCCGCCAATGAACATGGGCGCCATGCCGGGCGACACGCCTGCGGATCGCAACAGCATCGAGAACCCGGCCGACACCACGAAGGCGACCAGGAAACCGACGACGATGGCGGGGACGTACTTGCTCACAGGCGGGCTCGCGTTCATTGAATGGCCTCCTCCAACGCACGGATACGGTGACGGTTCTTGTCCCAGCCCAAGATTTCTCTCGTCGTCGCTCGTGGGCGAAACGGCGTCATCGGCCGTGACGGCGACCTGCCCTGGCGGCTGCGCTCTGACCTTCAGCGCTTCAAGGCGATCACGGTCGGAAAACCTTGCCTGATGGGCCGCAAGACCTGGGAGAGTCTGCCGCTGAAACCCCTGCCTGGTCGCCTGAACATCGTGCTGACCAAGGACGAATCCTACGAAGCCGACGGCATGGCCAAGGGCGCCCTGGTCTGCTCCACCCTGGACGAAGCCATCGAGATCGCCCGCGAAACGGCGCAAGACGACGGCGTCGATGAAATCTGCGTCATTGGCGGCACGGCCCTGTTCGAGGCCGCCCTGCCCCGCGCGAAACGCCTCTACATCACCGAGGTGGACGCCAGCCCTGAAGGCGACGCCGTATTTCCGCCGTTTGATCAGACAGACTGGATCGAGGCATCGGCCGAATCTCATCCAGCGGGTGAGAAGGACGATCACGCTTTCACATTCCGCGTTCTTGAGCGCCGCTAGGAGACCTTATGTACGTCACCACCACCAACGACCTGCCCGGCTTTCGCGTCACCCGCCACATCGGCCTGGTGCGCGGCGTGACGGTGCGCTCGCGCAACGCCATCTCCGACGCCATCGGCGGGGTTCAGTCGATGCTGGGCGGGCGGGTCGGCGCCTATGTCAAACTGGCTGAAGCCGGTCGCCAGGAAGCCTATGACGAACTGGTTAAACATGCCGAGGCCCACGGCGCCAACGCCATCATCGCGGTGCGTTACGACGCCACTGAGATCATGCCGGGTGTCACCGAAGTCCTCTGCTACGGCACGGGCGTGATCGTCGAGCCGGTCTGACCAGACCGGCCCGACGCCGCAGTCCTACGACAGTGTCGCAAGCGCCTCACGTTCGAAGTTCTGCAGTTCACTGGTGCGGCCGTCCCTGATCTTGTTGACCCATTGCGGATCAGCCAGCAGGGCGCGGCCCACGGCGACCAGATCGAACTCTTCATTTTCAAGGCGGCGGATCAGACCGTCCAACGACGCCGGACGCGACCCTTCCCCGCCAAACGCAGCGATGAACTCGCCATCCAGCCCAACCGAGCCAACCGTGATGGTCGGCTTGCCGATCAGCTTCTTGGTCCAACCTGCGAAGTTGAGGTCCGAGCCTTCAAACTCCGGCTCCCAGAAACGGCGCTGCGAGCAGTGGAAGACATCGACGCCCGCGTCTGACAGCGGCGCCAGCCACTCGACCAGTTGATCCGGCGTCTCGGCGATGCGCGCGGCGTAATCCTGCTGCTTCCATTGCGACAGGCGCAGAATGACGGGAATGTCGTCGCCCACGCCCTCGCGGATCGCCTTGACCACCTCGACGCCGAAGCGGGTGCGATCTGCGATGGTCGGGCCGCCCCAGCGGTCCTCGCGGGCGTTCAACCCGCCCCAGAAGAACTGGTCGATCAGATAGCCATGGGCGCCATGGATCTCGACGGCGTCGAAGCCGACGTCTCGCGCCGCCCGCGCCGATTTGCCGAAGGCGGCGATCGTGTCGGCCACGTCCTCCTCGGTCATCGGCTCATACTTGGCCTTGCCTGGCAGGGTGAAGCCGGAAGGGCTGTCCACCTTGCCCAGCGGCGTCCAGTCCGCGCCCTGGCCACGGGCCGATCCGACGTGCCAAATCTGCGGCGCGATCAAACCGCCCGCCGCGTGAACCTCATCCACGACCGACTTCCACTGCGGCAGGGCTTCACCATGGAAGACCGGCACATTGGCGTCGTTTCGGGCGGCAGGACGTTCGATCACCGTGCCCTCGGTGACGATCAGGCCCACCCCGCCCTCGGCACGGCGGCGATAATAGCCCGCGACGTCCGACGTCGGGATGCCGTTCGGTGAAAAGGACCGGGTCATGGGGGCCATGACGATCCGGTTGGGCAGTGTCAGGTTCTTGATCTTGAACGGCTGGAAAAGGGCGTCGACGCTCATAAAGCGCTCCATTGGCGATTGGTAATGGCCAAGGTGGCGGTTAGGGTTGCGTTTGAAAACCCTTCTGGCCGACTATTTTTCCTAAAGGTTCAGACTGGAAATTACGCGCTCGGCGACAGTTGCGAACCGGGCCGCAACATCCCCATCTGGATCGACCGCGACAGGCGGGCGTCCGGCGTCCCCGCCTTGCCTCAACGCCGCGTCCAACGGCAGGTCGCCCAGGAACGGAATGGACAGACGCTCCGCCTCGGCCTTCGCGCCGCCCTGCCCGAACACGGGACCGCTCATATTCTCGATCAGCCCCAGGGTCGGAACATTGACCCGCTGGAACAGGGTGTGAGCGCGTCGCGCGTCCGCCAACGCCACTTCCTGCGGGGTGGAGACGATGACCGCGCCGTCCAACGGCGTCTTCTGGATCAGGGTCAATTGCACGTCGCCGGTGCCGGGCGGCAGATCGACCACCAGGACGTCCAGCGGGGCCTCCGCCGTGCCCCAGCGCGTCTGGGTCAGCATCTGGGTGATCGCCTGGGACGCCATCGGTCCGCGCCAGATCATGGCGTCATCCATCTTGGTCAGCAGTCCCACCGACATGGCTTTCAGGCCGTGCGCGACATGGGGAACGATAGCCCCGTCCTCATAGGCAGGCTGGCCGCTGATCCCCAGCATGGTCGGCAGCGACGGGCCATATACATCGGCGTCCAGGATGCCGACCGACAGCCCGCGCGCCGCCAGCGCCGCCGCCAGATTGACCGCAACCGTGGACTTGCCCACGCCGCCCTTGCCGCTGGCCACCGCCAGAACCCGGCGGACATGGGCCGGACGATCCGTCGCCACCGGCGCCTTGGCCCGCCCCTGATCGACGGCGGCCTTGGACAGACCGGCGGTGCGCGGGGCGCCTGCTGGCTTGCTCAGGCCCGGCCTGGCTTCCGCCGTCAGGATGACCGACACCCGCGCCATGCCCGGAATGGTTTTCAACGCCGCCTCAGCCGCATCTCGAACCGGCGCATAGGCGGCGGCCTGACTGCGGTCGACCTCCAACGCGAAACCGGCCCGGTCGTCGGCCACCACCAGTCCCTGAACCAGACCAGCGGCGACCAGCCCCTGCCCCGAAACCGGATCAATGACAGTGTCGAGTGCGGCGATGACGGCGGAACGTTCGACCAAGGCGGTCTCCCAAAAACATGCGGGCGCTTGCAGGCGATAAGCCGGGCGTTCTATCGCCGTCAGACACGACCTGCGAGCCTCCATTTGTCCCAACCGCCATTAGTCACCCTGATCGCCGGGCCAACCGCCTCCGGCAAGTCCGCGCTGGCGCTGAAGATGGCGCGCGAAACCGGCGCCGTGATCATCAACGCCGACAGTCAGCAACTGTACGCCGATCTGCGCATCCTGACGGCGCGTCCCTCGGTCGAAGAAGAGGCGCAGGCCGATCACAGACTGTATGGCGTGGCGGATGCGGCAGACGCATGGTCGGTGGGGCGATGGAGCAGAGCGGCCATTGAACTTCTGGCTGCACTGGAAGCGGAGGACCGCCCCGCGATTCTGGTTGGGGGGACGGGTCTCTACTTTACAGCCTTGACCAAGGGGTTGGCCGATATTCCGACGGTCCCAACGAATGTGCGCAACGCCGTAGAGGCGGATTTTGTCGAAAAAGGCGAGGTCACCTTTCGCGACGCCCTGGCTGGAGTGGATCCCAAAGCCGCCTCCACCATCGAAAAGGGCGACCGCCAGCGACTGGTGCGCGCCATGAGCGTCTACGTCTCCAGCGGTCGTGCGATCAGCGACTGGCAGGCTGACACGCTCCCTCTACTCAAATCAGGCGCTTGGACAGGCATTGTCATTGAACCTGACCGTCAGCGGCTCTATGAAAAGTGCGATCGTCGAGTAGACACAATGTTAGAAAATAATGTGCTGGATGAGGTTCGCACCCTGATTGCGCGTCAGCTTCCTTCTAGTCTGCCCGCAATGAAGGCTGTGGGCATACGGGAACTCGCGGCCTGCCTTATGGGCGAAGAGACACAGGGTGATGCAGTAGCCTCTCTAAAGAGAGCGACCCGAAACTACGCCAAACGGCAACTGACTTGGTTTCGCAACCAAGCGCCTTTTTGGAATCGAATTCGAAACTGAATACATGCTGGCCTACTGCCATGCCAATAGGCGTCACGCCAAGCTAACTGAGTAGTGGATATTCTGCCCTCATTCGAAGTAGGATGCGCATAGAAGCCTATTGATTTACACTGCCACAAATTCACGACAAATCGTCGCAATGAGAGTTCAGCATGATCGTACTCGCTTTCGCACTTGTACTGCAGCAGGCAAGCGTCACGCCTTCTCCACGCACAGTTGAAATTGCGCCAGGCGCACCTTCGTCTGCTGCTATTCCTGGCTCCGTGTCGGAACAAGTTCGTCCTGGAGATCGCCTTATATGCCGCACTGAACCCGTGCTTGGTTCAAACCGTCGCGAGCGGATTTGCATGACAGCTGCTCAACGCGAAAGAATGCGTGAAAACAGCAGGGATTTTCGTGAAGGCATGGATCGTCAAACGAATCCGAATCTCACGTCCAGCGGTGGAAGCGGAAACTGATTTTCCACACCGTTTGAACTGAGGCTCAATGGGCCTTGGAAAGACGGCCGAACTTACTTATGTAACGACCGTCCGGTTTCGGCCGGACTATAGCGATAAACGCGCTTGTAATAAGCGGACCGGACCCGGGTGCGATTCCCGGCGGCTCCACCAACTTTCTCCCCGCGTTATCGGCGGAGGCAGCATGGGGCCGACTAGCATCGACGGACGTGTAAAGAGGATTGCTTTCGCTCGTCCTGGCCCACCGTATCGGGCCATTTTCTAACTGCGAACGATAACTTCGCTGGAGAAGTCGCTCTCGCCGCGTAATGCGGTTCGGGTGATTTCGAATCTTAAGTCCTAGGGGTTCAGATCCTTGGGCGGGGCCCGTCGGGGGGCCTGGCAACAGAACCCCCGGCACTTTCCAAAATATGATCAGGGGCCTGTCGCCATAAATCGCGAAGGTTCACCTTAATGATCCCTTTCGCGCGAGGCCCGTCGCCGCTATCAGTCGCGCTCAGGATATGAGGTGACGATGAGCGACCAAGCCCCTCCGGTCGATGAGATGCAGTACGAGCGTCTGGCGCACGAGGCCCTGAGGGGCGTCGTCAGGTCGGCGCTGGAACATGTGCTGGCCGAAGGTCTGCCCGGCGCCCATCACTTCTACATCACATTCAAGACCCGCGCCGCCGGGGTCAGTGTTCCGCCGGACATCCTCGCCAAATATCCCGAGGAAATGACGGTGGTGCTGCAACACCAGTACGAGGACCTGGCCGTCGACGCCGACCAGTTTTCGGTCAAGCTGCGGTTCGGCGGCCTGCCCAAGCATCTGGTCATGCCCTACTCGGCCATCACGCGTTTCTATGATCCCAGCGTGCAGTTCCTGCTGCAGTTCGAGGAGCCGGAAATCGTCGAACCGATCGAGGAAGAACCGACCCCGCCCAAGGACACGCCGCCGATCTCTGACGGCCCCAAGGTCGTCTCGCTGGATCAGTTCCGCAAGAAATAGGCCTCAGCGCACACGTGGATAGGAGCGGATCGTGATCCGTTCCTTTTCGCCTTCATTGCGCTCGACCACCAACCGCGCGACCTGGCTGTCGTCGTGGAACAGATAGCCCTTGATCGAATCCAGCAGGGCCTTGGCCAGGTTATCCAGGTCCATCCACGGCGGATCACCGACGTGCTCCATTCGGATTTCAACGACATGGTCGCCCCAGGATGGGCGTGACGACCATTCCTTGCGCATGAACTCGTAGACCAGCGGTTTGTAGTATTTGGCCTGGGTCGTCAGGCCGTCGATGACGATCTCGACAGCGTCGCCGTCTTCGCGTGCGCGGACCTTTCCGGTCCCGATCCAATCGCCGTTCGTCTTGCCCTGCATGACTTGCGTGCTACACCGCCGCGCAACCAATCGCCACGCCTGAGAGACGAGTCCCGCGCATGAGCAATGTCCGCATCGAAACCGACACCTTCGGCCCCATCGAGGTCGCCGCCGATCGCTACTGGGGCGCCCAGGCGCAGCGGTCGCTGGGCAACTTCAAGATCGGGTGGGAGAAGCAGCCCCTGCCCGTCGTGCGCGCCCTGGGCATCGTCAAGCGCGCTGCGGCCGAAACCAACCGCGATCTGGGCAAGCTGGACCCCGCTCTGGCCGACGCCATCGTCAAGGCCGCCAACGAAGTGATCGAAGGCAAGCTGAACGACCATTTTCCGCTGGTCGTGTGGCAGACCGGCTCCGGCACCCAGTCGAACATGAACGCCAACGAGGTGATCTCGAACCGCGCCATCGAGATTCTGGGCGGCGAGATGGGTTCCAAGAAGCCGGTCCACCCGAACGACCACGTCAACATGAGCCAGTCGTCCAACGACACCTATCCCACGGCCATGCATGTCGCCTGCGCCGAACAGGTGGTCAACGACCTGCTGCCTGCGCTGAAGCACCTGCACGCCGCGCTGAAGGCCAAGTCGGACGCCTGGGCGCACATCATCAAGATCGGCCGCACGCATACGCAAGACGCCACCCCGCTGACCCTGGGCCAGGAGTTCGGCGGTTACGCCCAGCAGGTCGAGAACGGCATCAAGCGCATTGAGCAGACCCTGCCCGCGCTGATGGAGCTGGCGCAAGGCGGCACCGCCGTCGGCACCGGCCTGAACGCCCCCATTGGTTTTGCAGAGAAGGTCGCGGCCCAGATCGCCCAGATCACCGGCCTGCCCTTCACAACGGCGCCGAACAAGTTCGAGGCCCTGGCGGCGCACGACGCCATGGTCTTCAGCCACGGCGCCATCAACACCGTCGCCGCATCCCTGTTCAAGATCGCAAACGACATCCGCTTCCTGGGCTCCGGCCCGCGTTCGGGCCTGGGCGAACTGGCCCTGCCGGAGAACGAGCCCGGCTCGTCGATCATGCCGGGCAAGGTCAACCCGACCCAGTGCGAAGCCCTGACCCAGGTCTGCGTCCAGGTGTTCGGCAACAACGCCGCCCTGACCTTCGCCGGTTCGCAGGGTCATTTCGAGCTGAACGTCTACAACCCGGTTATGGCCTACAACTTCCTGCAGTCGGTGCGCCTGATCGCCGATGCGGCCATCAGCTTCACTGACAACTGCGTCGTCGGCATCGAGGCTCGCGAGGACAATATCGCGCGCGGCCTGAATAACTCGCTGATGCTGGTGACGGCGCTGAACGGCAAGCTGGGCTACGACATCTGCGCCAAGATCGCCAAGACCGCGCACAAGAACGGCACCACCCTGCGCGAAGAGGCTGTCGGCGGAGGCTATCTGACCGACGCTGAGTTCGACGAAGCCGTGCGTCCCGAGAAGATGATTTCACCGGGCTGAGCCTGATACAGATCACCGAATGATGGCCGGTTCTCCTGCGAGAACCGGCCATTTTCGTTTCTGGAGCCTCTATCGCTTGTCGCGGATCGTGCGGCCGACCGGCGCCAGCGCCAGCTTGGCCAGTTCAAGGTGTTTCAGCGCGAACGGAATGCCGATGATCGAGACGAACTCGGCCACCGCGATCATCAGGTGCGACAGGGCGATGTACCAGCCCGCAACTACGAACCAGACGATGTTCAGCACGACACCCAGGCAACCGGCGACCGGGTGCGCCTCTTGCCAGACGACCTCGCGTCCAAACGGCCAGAACGAATAGCTGGCGATGCGCCATGCCGCAAAGGTCCACGGCAGACCGACGATGGTCAGACCCAGGATCGCGCCGCCCAACAGCCACAACAGGCCGGACAGCCAGCCGCCAAGGACAAACCACAGCAGATTCAGGATCAGACGGATCAAGGATGTCGCTCCAACGTCGCGCCATTCACGACACCCGCACAGATACGCGAAAGGCCCCGCTGGCGACAGCGGGGCCCTTTTTCAGTCAGGCGATGACGAAGACTAGTGCGGCTTTTCCGTCCAGCGCGCCTTGGCTTCATCCTTGGTCAGGTTGAGGTGGACATGCTTGTCATCCACGCGGTCAACCCAGCTGGTCGGGATCATGTGGTGCTTGAATCCGCCAGCCAGATCCATCTTGGCCAGTTCGATCTGGTCGCCGAGCAGATGGTCGACACGGCCGACATGGCCGCCGTCCGAACCGACGACTTCGAGGTGTTCCTTGATCTGAGAGGAATTAAACATGAGCTTCTCCTTTCGGGCAGGATTGTCCTGGCTTGGGAAACGCGATGGCGCGTAGCGAGTTTCAAACTGCGGCGCTTGTAGGTCGGCGGCTTCGTCTTCCTGTGATGACAGAACGCTCCTGCGGATTGTACAACGCTGGCGCGCGAAACAGGGTTGGAACATAGCGAATGCCACGGATCGGTGCTGGCCTGCTGGGCCTTGTCATGGCGTTGGCCCTGTCTGCATGCGGCACCCTGGACCGGCCGGTCGGGCCGCTCAGAATCACCGACGGCACGCTGATCAAGGCGGCGGATCCTCGCATCCGCGCCAATGACAGCGCCCGCCTTCAGGCCTTCACCCAGGAGATCGGCGGACGCCTGCGCAGCGATCATCCGACCACCATGCTGGCCCTGTCGGGCGGCGGCGCCAACGGCGCCTATGGCGCAGGCGTTCTGGTGGGCTGGAGCGATCATGGCGACCGCCCCCGTTTCGACGTCGTCACCGGCGTCAGCACCGGCGCCCTGGCCGCCCCGTTCGCCTATCTCGGCCCGGATTGGGATGACGAACTCCAGCAGGCCTACACCAGCGGCGCCGCCGACAATATTCTGAGCTGGCGCAGTTTCGCCGCCTTCCTGAACCCCAGTCTGTTCTCGTCCAAGGTTCTGCGCGATCTGGTCGATCAGAACGTCACGCCCGAGTTGATGGCCGCTGTCGCCCGTGAAAACGCTACGGGACGCAAGCTGCTGGTCGCCACTACGGACCTGGACAGCGAAGAGACCGTCATCTGGGACATGGGGCTGCTGGCGGCTCAGGGTGACGACAACGCCCGCGAACTATTCAAAGAGGTGCTGGTCGCCTCCGCCAGCATCCCGGGGGTCTTCCCGCCCGTGCTGATCGCAGGGCTGCAGTCAAACAATGAAGTCGCGCTGGAAATGCACGTCGACGGCGGGGTGAACACCCCCTTCCTGGCGATCCCGGAAGACCTGATGCTATGGACCCGGCCCGACAATCAGGGTCGCGTCGGCGCCCTGTACGTCATCGTCAACGGACAGGTCGGCCGCAATGACGGCGTAACACCGGGCCGCATCTCGGGCATCCTGGCCCGCACCTATGACAGCATGAGCAAGGCCTCGCTGCGCATCCATCTGGCCGTCACCGCCGCCTTCGCCCAGCGCAACGGTCTGGACATGTCCCTGTCCGCCATCCCCGACAACGTCTCGGCCTCCAGTCTCAAGTTCGATCAGGAGACTATGACGGCGATGTTCGATCTGGGCCGCCAGCGCGGTCGAACCGCTGACGCCTGGACCCGACTGGATCAGCAATCAGTCGGACGACCCTTGATCACGGGAGCAACGATCCCGGACGCGGAGGTGCCCACGGCTCTGGCCCTGCCGCCGGAATCCGATCCCGCAAAATCGGCCCAACCCGCCCAGCCCAAGGAATAGTCCATGGGCGAGATCGTGAACTTGAATCGAGCTCGCAAAGACCGAGCAAAAGCCGAAGACCGCTCTCGCGCCTCGACCAACCGCGTGGCCCACGGTCGCACCAAGGCCGAGAAACAGGCGGCGGCGAAGGAAAGTGAACGCGCATCCCGGCTGCTCGACGGGAAAAAGCTGGACGACTGAGGCTCAGGCCTTGGGCGCGCGGATCAGCAGGACCTGTCCGACCAGCACCAGCCCCAGACCGATCAAGGCCGACCACCCGAAGCGGGCGCCCTCGAAAAATACGGACACCAGCATGGCGATGGGCGGCGTCAGCGCCGAAATATAGCTGGCCAGCGCGTAGCCTCGCTGACGTGCGATGCTGAAATACAGGCCGAACGCGATCACCGATCCAAACAGCGACAGATAGAGCAGCGACAGCACATAGGCGGGCGTCAGTTCGATCCACCAGGTGACGCCCGTGAAGACGCCATAGATGGCCAGCATGGCTGTGCCATAGGCCATGGCCCAGGCCGTGGCGGTCAGCACCGGCGCACCCGCCTGCTGGCCCTTCCAGGCGAACCAGTTGCCAAGCGCCGAAGCCAACACCGCCGTGATGGCGAAGATCACGCCCAGTCCGGGGTCCAGCCCCGCCCCCGCCCCCGACAACTGACCGAAGGACAGGACGCCGACCCCCACGACGCCCAGCGCCGCGCCGCACCAGGCGGCAGACGAGGCTTTCTGGCGGCCCAGAACCCGGAACAGGACCAGGTTCACAAACGCCAGCGCGGCGAAGATGACGGCGACAACCGCCGAGGCGACCTGCGCCTCCGCTGCATAGACGAAGGCGTAGCTGATCGCGAAGACGAACGCCCCCTGCCCTATGGCCGCCAGATGCTGGCTGCGCGTCAGGCGCAAGGGCCGACGGGTCACGGCGCAAAATCCGAACAGGACGGCAGCCGCAAGGCCAAAACGCCACACGACCGAAACGATGGGCTCCACCGACCCCAGCTGCAGTGTGATCGCAAACCAGGTCGTGCCCCAGATCAGGGCGCAGATCGTGACAGCGACGGCGATGGCGAGGGGACGAGTCAGGGCTAACTCCATGCATGGATGCGCCGCGTCGCATATATCGGGCGGCGAGGTCCAACAGATTTCATCCGATGATAACCGCCTCCCAACAAATGCTCGCAGAGCCCGGTAGAGTGGTTTCCAGATTTCAGGAGCGATCCGTCAGAGGCCGTCCGACCTTCGACTCTCCCATGTCGTATTCAAAGCCATCACCGTTCGTTTTCCTGACCGCAAACCAGCCCATAAGTGTGCTGCCGCACACGGCCTCCAGACAGGGGCCGTGCAAACCCACGACTTGGTAGCCCGCAGGCCCGTCGGGTAACTCAAGACCTTCGCAGGAGACCACATGACTGAGTGGCAGATTCCGGAGCGCGGTCACCCGACTTGATGCTGAGGCGCAGGCGGCCTCAACGCTTTTCGCTGGTTTGAGAGGCTCACACGCCACCGAGCAAATCGCAGCGTGCCCCAGCGGAGCCGCCAACAGTGGCAATATGGCTCCGGTAACAAGAAGGGCGGCCACGGCCGAGGTGCGCCCTTTACGGTGCAGCTTCCAGCCGACAAAGATGCTGGCGACTGAGGCTATTGCTGCGAGCACAAAGGGAAGCATCAGAAGCAGAACGCGAACATCCGCCTTATGCAACGTCAGCATGAACCACGCCGCCCCGATGGGTTGCTGCGCACTGTAAATCGCGCTGGCTAAGGCGAGACAGCAGCCGGCGACGAAGAGAATGGTTCGAGCCATACCTGACCTTAGCAGCAGTCCGACGTGATGTCCGCAACGGGTCAAGTTGCGGCATAGGCTTCTTGTGCTCAGCAGACATCAGCGATCTCCACCAAGCGTGCAGACGTCAGGTGTAAACACGAAAAATCTGCAACCAGGTGGCGCCCCAGATCAGGGCGCAGATCGTGACAGCGACGGCGACGAATGACCTGTTCAAAACGCGGGCTCCAGCGAAGGGAACCGTCCCTTATCATGGGTATTCAGAAAGCGTCGCTCCCCCGCAAAGCTTCGGTGTGGCATACTGGACCAAAAGGAGTTTCTCCATGCGCTTCGCCCCGATCATCCTGCCTGCCGCCTTGACGTTGGCCGCCTGCGCAACGCCTGCGCCCGTGGCCCCGCCCGATGTCACCACGGGAACCACGGTCGTGCACGTCACCGCCTTCTATCGCGAGCGCATCATGCTGCCGCCCGGCCACGTGCTGAACGTCCGTGTCGAGGATGTCAGTCTGGCCGACGCGCCTGCGCGGGTTCTGGCCGAAGCCAATGAGCCCATTGCCGGCGGCCCGCCCTATCGCCTGACCCTGGCCTTCTCCAGCGCCGAGATTGATCCGCGTCACACCTATGCGGTGCGCGCCGACATCCGCGATCCGTCCGGCGCCCTGGTGTTTGTGACCGACACCCACACGCCCATCCTGACCAACGGCGCACCGACGTCTGCAGAGATTGTGCTGAAGTCCATCCGTTGAGCGGGTTGAGCAAACGCTCGGTCGTTCTGGCCGGACATGCGACCTCGGTCGCGCTGGAACCTGAATTCTGGGCGGTTCTGGACCGCATCGCTCAGACGCGCGCGCTCAGCAAGGCGCAGTTGCTGGCCGATGTCGACGCCAACCGCGGACGACGCCCGCTGGCCTCGGCCTGTCGTCTTCTGGCGCTGGATTGGGTGGCGGAACACGGCAAGCCGTCGTAGCGTCCGCGAACCCAAAGGAACCAAATCATGGACAACGCCCGCCTGATCCCCGCAGCCGTCGTCGGCGGATTGCTCGCCATCGGTCTGGTCGGCGGCGGCGCCCTGATTGGTCAGGGCGTGGTCAACGCGCGGGCGGGCGACCGATCCGTCACCGTGCGCGGTCTGGCGGAAAAGGACGTAGAGGCCGATCTGGCGGTGCTGCCGATCCGCTTTTCCGCCTCCGGCGATGTCCTGTCCGAGGTTCAGACCCGCATCGACGGCGATCTGGCCACTGTGCGGCAGTTCCTGAAGGCCCAGGCCTATCCCGATGCGTCTGTCGATCTGGGGCGTCTGGAGGTCACCGACACCCGTTCACGCGAATACGCCAGCCAGACCGGCGGCCCACGCTTCATCCTGGCCCAGACCGTCATCGTCCGCACCAATGACGTGGACCGCGTCCAGACCACGACCCGCAGCCTGAATGACCTGGTCCGTCAGGGCGTGGTGCTCCAGGATTTCCAGGGTCCGTCCTACATCTTCACCAAGCTCAACGACGTGCGACCGGCCATGATCGCTGAGGCCACCGCCGCCGCCCGCACGGGCGCGGAACAGTTCGCCGAGGATTCCGGGGCGCCGCTGGGCTCCATCAAGTCCGCCGGACAGGGATCGTTCGAGATTCTGCCACGCGACGGATCAGGCGATGAGTCCTCGGCGCTGAACAAGAAGATCAGGGTCGTCACGACCATCAGCTACCGCCTGCGCTGACAGACAGTCGCCAGGGCCGTCGAGGGGGCGTCTCGCCCGCGTGCAGACGTGCAGACAAGGGACTGACTTTGTCCTCTGTGCTGCTTATGTTCTCCTGATCAGATTCTGACGGCCTGGTTCCGTCCAGCCACAAGACCCATTCAGTGACCGATTTCCCCGCCCCCCGCATTTCCGACCTCGCGCGCGCCCAGCCGCCGCATGAGGCCGTCGACTATCTGAAGGGCCTGAACCCCGAACAACGTCTGGCGGTCGAGACGACCGAAGGTCCGGTGCTGGTTCTGGCGGGCGCCGGCACCGGCAAGACCCGTGTCCTGACCACCCGGCTGGCCCATATCCTGGCGACAGGACGGGCCAAGCCGTGGGAGCTTTTGGTCGTCACCTTCACCAACAAGGCCGCCCGCGAGATGCGCGAGCGGATCACCCACCTGATCGGACCATCGGCCGAGGGGCTGCGCTGGCTGGGCACCTTCCACTCCATCGCCGCCCAGATTCTGCGTCGCCACGCCGAACTGGTCGGCTTGAAATCCAGCTTCACCATCCTGGACATCGACGATCAGGAACGGGTGCTGAAGCAGCTTCTGGAAGCCGCCAACATCGACACCAAACGCTGGACGCCAAAGTCGCTCAGCGGCCTGATCGATCACTGGAAGAACCGCGGCTGGACGCCGGACAAGCTGCCGCCGGGCGAAGACTTCGCCAATGGCAAGGGCCAGGGCCTGTACGCCGCCTATCAGGCGCGGCTGCGATCATTGAACGCCTGCGACTTCGGCGATCTTCTGTTGCACAACATCACCATATTGTCGCAACACGCGGACCTGGCTGAAGAATATCGCCGCCGCTTCCGCTATATTCTGGTGGACGAATATCAGGACACCAACGTCGCCCAGTATCTGTGGCTGCGGCTGCTGACCTCCTCCACTGGCAATGTCTGCTGCGTCGGCGATGACGATCAGTCAATCTATGGCTGGCGCGGCGCCGAGGTGGACAACATCCTGCGCTTCGAACGCGACTTCCCCGGCGCCAGGATCGTCAAGCTGGAGCGGAACTATCGTTCAACCAGCCATATCCTGGGCGCCGCATCCGGTCTGATCGCAGGCAACCGCGATCGTCTGGGCAAGACCCTGTGGACCGAGGACGACAGCGGCGACAAGGTTCGTGTGCGCGGCGTCTGGGATGGCGAGGCCGAGGCCCGACTGATCGCCGACGAGATCGAAACCGCGCGCCGCCCCCACGCGGGCCAGCCGGGCCTGAAATACAAGGACATGGCCATCCTGGTCCGCGCCTCGTTCCAGATGCGGGCGTTTGAAGAACGGCTGGTCATGCTGGCCATCCCCTATACGGTCATCGGCGGCCCGCGTTTCTTCGAGCGCGCCGAAATCCGCGACGCCCACGCCTATCTGCGCCTGATCCTGTCCGAAGACGACGACCTGGCCTTCGAACGGATCGTCAATGTGCCCAAGCGCGGTATCGGCGACACCTCAGTGCAGAAGATCCTGCAGATCGCCCGGCAACATGATCTATCGGCGCTGACGGCTGTGCGCGGCCTGATCAACACCGACGAGCTTCAGGCCCGCACACGCACGGCCCTGTCCAACTTCGTGCGTGATCTGGACCGCTGGCGCGCCCTGGCGGACGACACCCCGCACTGGCAGGTCATGGAGACCGTGCTGGAGGAAAGCGGCTACACCGACATGCAGAAGGCCGACCGCACCAGCGGCCAGACGCGGCTGGAGAACCTGAAGGAACTGGTCCAGTCGATGCAGCAGTTCGAGACGCTTCAGGCCTATCTGGAGCACGTCTCGCTGGTCATGGACCTGGATCGGGGCGCCAATGACGAGCCCAACGGCGACGGCGCGGTGCAGATCATGACCCTGCACGGCGCCAAGGGGCTGGAGTTCCCGCTGGTCTTCCTGCCGGGCTGGGAGGAAGGCGTCTTTCCCAGCCAGCGCAGCATCGACGAAAAGGGCGAAAAGGGCCTGGAGGAAGAACGCCGCCTGGCCTATGTCGGCGTCACCCGCGCCAAGAAGGATGCGCGGATTTCGTTCGCCGCCAACCGTCTGGTCTATGGCCGCTGGACCTCGCAACTGCCCAGCCGCTTCGTCGACGAACTGCCCATCGCCCATGTCGATCCGCAGTCTGACACCGGCTATTACGGCGCCTCGACCGGCATGAAGGAGGCCAAGAGTCGGTGGGACGAAAGCCCGTCCTTCGGCAGCGGCTATTCCTCGCCCGGCTGGAAACGCGCCCAATCCTTCACCGCCGCTCAGACGCCCGCGCGCATCCCTGCCCGCAAGGCCGTGATCGAAGGCGACGGACGCCTGATCGCCACCGCCGCCAAATCCAGCTCGAAATGGGCCAAGGGCGAGCGCGTCTTCCACCAGAAGTTCGGCTACGGCTCCGTCCGCGTCATCGAAGGCAACAAGCTGCTGGTCGACTTCGACAAGGCCGGCGAAAAGCGCGTGATCGACAGCTTCGTGGAGAAGGCGGACTAAACGCTTCGCACCGTAGCTGTTTTGCGACGTTTCGCAAACCCTATGACGCATCATCTGGATAAGCTGGCTGCGTTAGCCGCAGTTTTTAACCGACCAGTCGGCTCCACCCGTCAAAAGCGACCTCGACATTTGGAGGAACAATTGCCGACAGTTGCTTGTAATCCATGTCGATATGCAGGTTCGTCAGCACGGCGCGTTCAACATCTGCGGCGGCAATCCACTCCAACGCGCGGTCCAGATGGGCATGGGTCGGATGCGGCGTGTAGCGCAGCGCGTCCACGATCCAGACCTGGCATCCCGCCACCGCCTTGATCGCCGCATCATCCAGGTCTGACACGTCGCTGGAATAGGCCACGTCGCCCAACCGATAACCGACTGAACGAATCGGCCCATGCGCCTGGTCGAAGGTGACGACCGGCACGGCCCCGCCCGCCCCATCGACAGACCAGGGCGTGCCGTGCGGCGGAATGATCTGGCCGTCCAGAAGCGGCGGATAGCCGAACTTGGTCTCGAAGATGTAGTCGAACCGATGGGTCAGCGACGCATGGGTCACGGCGTCCATCCACGCCGGTATCCGCTTGCGCGCCCGCGCCGCAAAGGTGCGCAGGTCATCGATTCCATGCGTCTGGTCGGCGTGGTCGTGGGTGTACAGGACCGCGTCAACGTGGCGGGTTCCGCTGGCCAGCATCTGCTCCCGCAGGTCTGGCGAGGTGTCGATCAGCACATTTGTCACGCCGTCCGGCCCGGTCTTTCTCGCCAGCATGGAACAGCGCGTGCGCCGGTTCTTCGGCTCGGCAGGATCACAGGCGCCCCAGTCTCCGTCGCCACGCGGCACGCCGCCCGATGATCCGCTGCCCAGAATGACGACTTCAAAGCTCATGCCGGTCTCGGTATCCGGTCAAAAAGGCTGAAAAATGCATCGGTCGTGCGCTGGTCGGCGTCTTCAGGGCTCCAGCCTCTGATTTCAGCCAGTTTGTCCAGCACATGACCGACATAGGCCGGCTCGTTCCGACGGCCGCGATGCGGGATCGGCGCCAGATAGGGGCAGTCCGTCTCAACGATGATCCGATCAGCCGGCATGTCGCGGATGACCGCCCGCACATCCTCAGCCGCCTTGAAGGTGGCGATGCCGGAGACCGAAAACCAGGCGCCCAGCTCAGCCGCTGTCTTCGCCAGCTCCACGCCGCTGGTGTAGCAGTGCATCAGCATCCGAAACGGCCCAGCGGCATGTTCCTCGCGCAGAATTCCCGTCATCACCTCATCGGCCTCGCGCGTGTGGATGACCAGCGGCAGGCCGGTTTCTCGCGCCGCCTTCACATGCTGGCGAAACACCGCCGCCTGAATGTCGCGCGGGCTGAAGTCGTAGTGGAAATCCAGGCCGCACTCGCCAATGCCAACGACCTTGGGCCGCTGGGCCAGTTCGATCAGGGTCTGCGCCGTCAGGTCCGCGGCATCCTTGGCCTCATGCGGATGGACGCCGACCGTGCACCAGATGTCGTCGTGCGCCATGGCGATGCCGTGGGTCGCCTCAAAGGTCGTCAGCTTGTCGGAGATCTCGACCATAAGCTGCACGCCCGCCGCCCGCGCGCGTTCGATGACCGCATCGCGATCCTCGTCGAACTGGGGCGCGTGCAGGTTCACATGGCTGTCGATCAGCATTCAGCCCAGTCTTTCTTCTTGCGCCCGCGTCCGCCGCAGGTCCGCCAGCGCCCCCGCCAGCACATCGCCCCGGTCCAGGTTCAACCCCGCCGCCCGGTCCGGCAGCGGCTGCAGCCGCTCCCACAGCTCGGCCCAGCGATTGCCGCGTCCCGGCCCGCTGTTCAGCGCCCGCATCCGCACCGCCGCGATCAGCCGATCCATCAGCACCTCGAACCGCTCCTGCCCCTCGGCGCCGCGGAACTTGTCAGCGATGGACAAGGCTTCGGCGCGATCGATGTCGCCCGCCACCCACTGGCGCGCCAGTTGGTCCATCTCGAACGTGGTTCCAGCGGCCAGAGCCAGGGCTGCGCCGGGGGATCCGCCCGCCATGGCGGCGGCATGTTCAGCGTCTTCGATATCGGCGCCCGTGCGATTGCGCACCAGGGTCTCCAGACGCTCAGGCGTCCAGATCGGAAAGCTCAGACGACGGCACCTCGACCGGATGGTCGCCAGCAGACGCCCCGGCGCATGGGTCACTAGGAACAGCACGCCACTCTCAGGCGGCTCCTCAAGAACCTTCAGCAAGGCGTTGGCGGCGTTGATATTCAAGTCATCGGCGGCGTCGATGATGGCCACCCGGTGCTGGGCCTGGGACGGGCTCTTGGAGAAGAATTCCGGCAGTTCGCGCGACTGGTCGACCGAGATCGACTTCTTGACCTTGCCGCCCTCGACCAAGCGTTCCAGCACCAGCAGATCGGGATGCGCCTGGGCCGAGATCAGCCGGCTGACCGGATCATCGCGCCGTGCGCCCAATGGTCCGCGCGCAGGATCAGGCGCCGCGCCCAACAGCCGCCTGGCCGCCCGATAGGCGAAGGTCGCCTTGCCCGTTCCCTCGACCCCGCACAACAGCCAGGCATGATGCAGACGCCCTCGCTGCAAGGCGTCCAGGAACGCCTCTTCCGCCGCCGCGTCTGGGATCAGATCGAACCGATCGCGGGGATGTTCGTCACTCACAGCAGCCGGTCCTGAACCGCGCGCCAGACCCGGTCCTCGACCTCCTCCAGCGTGCCGACGGCGTCGATCAGAACACACCGCTGGGGATTGGCTTCAACGATGCGCAGGAAGCCCTCGCGCAGACGCTGATGGAACTCCAGCCCCTTGGATTCAAACCGCGTTTCGAACAGGCCGCGCCCAAACGCCCGCTCCAGACCGACCTCGACCGGCAGGTCGAACACCAGCGTCAGGTCGGGCTGGTCCGCGCCCACCACGCCCGCATCAATCTGTTCGATGAAGCTCTGAGCCACGCCGCCGCCTGCGCCTTGATAGGCGCGGCTGGAATCGGCGAACCGGTCGCAGATCACCCAGTCGCCCGCCGCCAGCGCGGGCCGGATGGTCTGCTCCAGATGGTCAGAACGTGAGGCGTACATCAGCAGCGTTTCGGTCATGGCCGACCAGGGCTCGGCGTCGGTGGCCACGACCAGATTGCGGATCACCTCCGCGCCTTTGGAGCCGCCGGGCTCGCGCGTCCGCACCACAGTGCGCTCGTCCAGCACAGACTGCAGGCGCGTCATCAGACGTCCGACCTGCGTCGACTTGCCGGCGCCTTCGCCGCCTTCAAAGCTTATGAATTTTCCACGGGTCACGCGCGCACAATGGCGACCCCGGCGCGGGAGGCAAGCCTTAGCGGCTGGATATCAACAGGGCGTCTGCATATCCCCGCGCCACAACGGCCTGACGGGCGCTTTCAGCGGCGGTTGCATCTTCCCAGGGGCCGACAACGACACGGTACAGCTCTCGCCCGCCGCTGTTCGTCGGCTGAACCGTCGCGCGATCACCCAGACGCTGAGCGATTCGGCGGGCAGCCCGCGGATCAGCGAAGGCCCCGGCCTGCACCCACATGCCTCCCGTTTGCGCCGCAGCGCTAGACGCGACGACGGGCGGCGGCGGCGCAGCAGCGACGGCCGTATAGGGCACAGGTTGGGACGCAGGCGGTGTCCGTGCGGGGCGCGCTTCAGCCTGTTGCAACACCACGCCGCCGCCCAGCCGCGGCGCCTGGCCCAGATAGCGAACCCGCACGCGTCCGACACCTTGAGAAATCATGCCCAATTCCTGGGCGGCGCCGCGCGACAGGTCGATGATCCGGCCATCTACAAACGGCCCTCGATCATTGATGCGCACGACGACCCGGCGCCCGTTCTCCAGATTGGTCACCTCGACCAACCCCGGTAAAGGCAGAGTCTTATGGGCGGCGGTCAGCTCATGCATGTTGAAGCGTTCGCCGGTCGAGGTTGGCCGCCCGTTGAAGGCGTCGCCGTACCAGGAGGCCATGCCGACCTCTTCATAGTTGGGCTGTTCCTTGGGCGTGTACCACCGCCCGCGCACCTGATAGGGCCGCATGGTGCCGGAAACGATCGGCGCGGGGTCGTTAACGACGGGAATAGCCCCGCCCCCGCGTCCGCCGCCAAAGGTGGAGCATGCGGCCAACAGCGAAAACAGCCCCAAAATCAGGGCGCTGCGCATCAATCTCACCGCTGTCATCCGTACGCCTCGTCACAATCGTGGAAAACAGCGTGACAGAAGACATTTCCGCTTTGGTTAATGAGGGGTTCGCCTGCTATGGCGTTCGCCCGACCGAGCGCAGCCGGTAAGGAAGTGTGGCCGAGTGGTTTAAGGCACTGGTCTTGAAAACCAGCGACGGTGAGAGCCGTCCGTGGGTTCGAATCCCACCGCTTCCGCCAGCGCCCTCGCAGCGTTTCCCGTTTACGACGGCGTGGTGAAATGCTGCGCCAGATGTACGTGGTGTGCTGCAAACAGGCCCACGCTCACGATCATGGCTGTCAGCGACGACAGAATGATCAGACGGCGACAACGATGCGCCCAGTAAACGGTTTCGCCCAAGGCGACCACCAGCAGCATGTTCGCCCCCACGAACGCGTTAATCCTATGAACTAGGACGCCGCCCGAATGAAAAGACCGCATTATTATCCATCGCCACGCGATCCCTGCGCTCTTGCTTACGGAATAAATGGCGCGCCACGCTACGCACGGTTGACTGTCCAGCCACCGCCGTTATGGCTGAAACATCTCCATGCACGCCGCGTTCAATCATGCAGGATAGGGCAAGGCCCTCTGACGACGCCCTGCAGCAGGCGCACGACCGGCTGCTGCGTGACGATTCGTTCCAGTTCGACCGCACCGGCTATCATCCGCCGAAAATTCCGCAGTGGCCCAAGTGGATAGGCGACATGCTGGAGGCCATCGCCCCGGCCCTCAAATGGGTGCTGTGGATCGGTCTGGCGCTGCTGGCCGCCGCGATCCTTTACCTCATCATCCGTGAAATCCTGCAACTGCGTGCGCCGCGCGCCAAGCCTGACAAGCCCAAGGCGGCGGTTGATGCAGAGTGGCGGCCTGACGCACAGGCGGCGCGCGACCTACTGGCAGGCGCGGACGCCCTCGCCGCCGAAGGCCGCTATGCCGAGGCTGCACACCTGCTTCTGCTGCGCAGCGTCGAGGATATCGACAAGCACCAACCGCGCGCCCTGCGCATCTCCCTGACAACGCGCGAGATCGCAGGGCTGACCTCTCTGCCAGAGGCGGCGCGCCCGGCCTTCATGAAGATTGGTCGCGTGGTCGAGCGCAGCCTGTTTGGCGGCGCACCCGTTGACGCTGAGGATTTCGCCGACTGCCGCGACGCCTATGAAGCCTTCGCTCTTCCAGAAGGCTGGCGCGCATGAGCCGGACATCCCGGGCGGCCAGCGGCGCCTTTTCACCTGTCACCATGATCGTCGTCCTGGTTGTCGGCGTGCTGGCTCTGGCTGGCGTCGGCATCCTGTCGGCCTATTCGCCAGAGCTTAAGTCCGGCAACGACGGCGGCGGCCATGCCCTGTCAAAGGCTTCCACCGGCTTCGGAGCCCTGCCCGTTCTATTGCGCAGCCTTGGCGTCCCGGTCGTTCTGAATCGCGGCGTCCTGACCGACGCTTCGGATGACAGCCTTCTGGTTCTGACACCTGCGGTTCAGACCAAGCCGGAACAGATCGACGACATCATTCACTATGGCCCGACCCTGATCATTCTGCCGAAATGGGTGGCGGCGCCGGACGCCAATCATGAAGGATGGGTCCGGACGCTGAACCCCTACAGCGGCAAGAGCAGTTTGGAGATTCTGCCGGAAGGCCTGCTCAAGGATACGACCCTGATCGAGCGAGAGGGTCGCGCGACCGTCTCTTTGCGTCGCCCAAACGGAACGTCTTTCGGCAAGCCGATGCAGATCGAGGCGCTGCGGACCATCGGCGGCGATGCCTGGATTCCGGTCGTGGTGACACAACAGGGTGACGCCATCCTGGCCATGCACCGTGAAACCCGCACCTATGTGCTGGCCGATTCCGACTTCCTGGACACTTCTGCACTCAAGAGCTTGGCCGGCGCCCGCACGGCGGTCGATCTGATCGAGATATTGCGGCCCGGCGGTTCTCCCGTAGTGTTCGACCTGACCCTGCACGGATTTCAACGCACGCGCAGCCTGTTGCGGCTGATGCTTGAGCCGCCTTTGCTGGGCCTGACCCTGATCCTGGTGGCGCTGGCTGTGCTGGCGGGGTTCCAGGCGGCCGTGCGTTTCGGTCCAGCGCGTGATCATGCCCGTGTCAGCGCGCTGGGCAAGCGCGGTCTGGCCGACAACACAGCGGCATTGGTGCGGCTGGCCAAGCGCGAACACCATATGGCCGCCCCCTACGCCCTGCTGGTCCGGGCCGCGGTCGCTCGCGTCATTGGGGCCCCGCGCAGTCTGAGCGACGATGAGTTGAACGCCTTCCTCGACCGCGTCAGCCGCACGACCGGCGCACATTCAACCTATTCCGCCCTGGCCGAGCGCGCCAAGGCGGCCAAGACATCCGGCGACCTGATGCAGGTGGCCGGCGACCTCTATCGCTGGAACCAGGAGCTGACCCGTGCACGTCAATGAGGTGAAGGCGGTCGCCGACCGCATCCGCACCGAAATCGCCAAGGCGGTCGTCGGTCAGGACGGCGCCGTCGATCTGTTGCTGACCGCCCTGTTCGCGGGCGGCCACGTCCTGCTGGAAGGTCCGCCCGGAACCGCAAAGACCCTGTTGGCCCAGGCCTTCGCGCGCGCCGTCGGCCTGGATTACGGACGGATCCAGTTCACCCCGGACCTGATGCCCGGCGACATTATCGGCTCGAACCTGTTCAACTTCCAGACCTCGGCCTTCACCCTGACGCGCGGGCCGATCTTCTGCGAACTGCTGCTGGCGGACGAGATCAACCGTACTCCGCCCAAGACACAGGCTGCCCTGCTGGAAGCCATGCAGGAGCGGCACATCACCATCGACGGCCAGGCGCACGCCCTCAGCAAACGGTTCACCGTCGTCGCCACCCAGAACCCCATCGAGCAGCAGGGCACCTATCCCCTGCCCGAGGCCCAGCTTGACCGCTTTCTGTTCAAGCACGTCCTGGCCTATCCGTCGCTGGAGCAGGAACGCGCCATCATCGCCGCCCACGGATCGCGCACCGGCCAGATGGACCCCATCGCCTTGGGCGTCGAAGTCGTCGCCGACGCCGCAACGATCGACGCCGCCGTCAACGCTGTCGCCGATGTGCGCCTGACAGACGAGGTCATCGGCTATGTCGCAGATCTGGTCCGCGCCACACGGGACTCGGCCGATGTGGACACTGGCGCATCGCCCCGCGCCGCCGCCATGCTGGCCGTCGCCGCCCGCGCCCGCGCGGCGCTGGACGGACGTGACTATGTCATCCCTGACGACGTGAAGCTACTGGCCCTGCCTGCCCTGCGCCATCGTCTGGTCCTGTCGCCTGCCGCAGAGATCGAAGGCCGTCGCGTGGATCAGGTTCTGGCCGGTCTGGTCGAGCGGGTCGCGGCGCCCCGGTGATCTATCCCACGCGGCGAGCGGTGATGGTCATGGGCGTCGGCGCGCCTGTCGCGCTGCTGGCCGGCGTGCTGACGCCTGCGGGCTGGCTGGCTGGCCCCATCTGGATCCTCGCCGTCTTCGCCTTGATTGCGATCGACGCCGTGCGCGCCGGATCACGCACAGGGCTGAGCCTCGACGCGCCGGAGCCCGTGCGCGCGGCGGTTGGCCGCCCCGGCGTGGCGGGCTTCATTGTTCGGTTCGCAGGCAAGGGTCCGGCGCCGCAGACGGTGGAGGCCGCCGCCTCCGCCGACGCGCGCCTGGGCCTGACCACAGCATCCCGACAGGCGACGGTTGAAAATCGTTCCGCCATCCTGACCTTCCCCTTCACGCCGGAACGACGCGGCACGGCGGAGTTTGAAAACCTTTGGGTGCGCTGGCGCGGCCCTCTGGGGTTGGCGTGGAAGCAGAAGATTTTCAGCCTGAACCTGCCCGCTCCGGTCCTGACCGATCTTCAGTCCGTGCGCGACCAGGCCGTGCGCCTGTTCGCCCGCGACGCCCTGTTCGGCGCCAAGACCCAGATCGAAATGGGCGAGGGCTCGGAGTTCCAGTCCTTGCGTGATTATCAGGCGGGCATGGACCGTCGCGCCATCGACTGGAAACAGTCGGCTCGCCACGCCGCCTTGCTGGCCAAGGAATTCCGCACCGAACGCAACCACAATGTCATCATGGCGCTGGATTGCGGCCGTGCGGCCTGCGAGCCGGTGGGCGGCGTGCCCCGCATCGACCGCGCCATCAACGCCGCCCTTCTGTTGTCTTACGCCTGCCTGCGATCCGGCGATCGCGCGGGCCTGTTCGCCTTCGATTCCGCGCCGCGCGTGACGACCGGCGCCCTGGGCGGCCTCAACGCCTTCCGCAGCCTTCAGGCCGTCGCAGGACGCATCGACTATTCGACGCACGAGACCAACTACACCCTGGCTCTGTCGACCCTGTCCGGTCAGCTTCAACGCCGTTCGCTGATCGTCGTCTTCACCGACTTCACCGATTCCACCGCCGCCGAGCTGATGATCGAATCGCTTGGCCGTCTGCTGCGGCGGCATCTGGTGCTGTTTGTAGTCATGCGCGACGAGGAGCTGGAAAGCCTGACCGCCGCAGAACCGCAGGAGCCAGAGGATGTCGCCCGCGCCGTCGTCGCCGGATCCCTGCTGCGTGAGCGTGATGTGGTGGTCAGCCGCCTGCGCCGCATGGGGGCCCACATCGTCGACACCCCCGCCGACCGGATCGGCCCGGAAGTCATCAACGCCTATCTGGATCTGAAGCGGAGGGACCTGCTGTGACCGACCTCCGTCCCGCCCAATTGCTGAAAAGCCAGCGTTTCCGCCAGCAGCGCGAGGGCGACTGGCGCCGCCTCGAACAACTGATGACCAAGGCCGAGGCGGGATCGGCGTCCAAGCTGACGGACGAGGAGATCCTGGCCATTCCGGTTCTTTATCGTTCGACCCTTTCGGCCCTGTCCGTCGCACGGGAAACCTCGCTGGACCTGGGGCTGATCGAATATCTGGAGACCCTGTCCGCCCGCGCCTATTTCTTCGTCTATGGGTCTCGCGCCACCTTGCAGGATCGCCTGACCAGCTTCTTCCGCAACGACTGGCCCAAGGCCGTGCGCGGTCTGTGGCGCGAAACACTGATCTCGACCGCCCTGATGCTGCTGGGCGCGACGGTGGCGGCCTGGCTGGTGCTGCATGAACCGGAATGGTTCTACGCCTTCGTGCCGGGCGAGTTGGCCGGCGGGCGCGATCCCGCCGCCTCGACCGAGACGCTGCGCTCCACCTTGGATGGGTCGGACGGCAATGGCGGCCTGTCCGTCTTCGCCGCCTTCCTGTTCACCCATAACGCCCAGGTCGCCATCCTGGCCTTTGCGCTGGGGTTCGCCCTTTGCCTGCCGACGGGGATGCTGATCCTCTATAACGGCGCGACACTGGGCGCCTTCGTCGCCCTGTTCGCCAGCCGGGGTCTGGGCGTTGAGGTTGGGGGCTGGCTGCTGATCCACGGCGTGACTGAACTGTTCGCCGTCATCCTGGCGGGCGCGGCAGGATTCCGCATCGGCTGGGCCGTGGCCTTCCCCGGACAGAAACGCCGTCTGGACGCCGCCGTTGAGGCCGGACGCACCGCCGCCATCGTCATGGGCGGGGTGGTGGTCATGCTGTTCTTTGCAGGGTTGCTGGAAGGCTTCGGCCGCCAGTTAATCGTCCACACCGGTCTTCGCTACGGCGTCGCGGCGTTCACCGCCCTGGTCTGGGCCGCCTATTTCTACTTCCCCCGCAGAGAGGCGCGTCTTGGCCGCTGAACCTGTCGCCCGCGTCGGAACCGAACGCACCTTCGTCACGCCGGAAGGCGTCGATCTGCGACTGAACATCGGCGAGGCTGGTCAGCGCGTCGCCGCCTTCCTGCTGGACGCCGCCATCATCATCGGCGTGCTGATCGCCTTCACCATCATCGCCTTGTTGATGGGAATCGGCGCGGCCGCGGGGGGCGGCAGACAGGGCGCAGAGATCGTCGCCGTCATCTGGCTGTTGGTCTTCTTCGTGTTGAGGAACTTCTATTTCACCGGCTTCGAACTATCCGCAGCCGCCGCAACACCAGGCAAGCGCGTCATGGGCCTGCGCGTCGCGTCACGCGATGGTGGGCGGTTGAAGGCTGAATCGGTGTTCGCACGCAACGCCCTGCGCGAACTGGAAGTCTTTCTGCCCCTGTCCCTGTTGATCAGCCGGGCAGGCCAGGGCGTCGACGCCTGGATGTATCTGCTGGCGCTGGTCTGGGCCGGGATTTTCGTCTTCTTCCCCCTGTTCAACAAGGACCGCCTGCGTGCGGGCGATCTTGTGGGCGGAACATGGGTTGTACGAACGCCCAAGCGCAAGCTGACCCGCGACATGGCCGACGACGGTTCGGAACGCCTGACTGCCTATGACTTCACCCCGGCGCAGATCGACGCCTATGGCGCCAAAGAGTTGCATGTCCTTGAAACCGTCCTGCGCCAGCGCGACCGCAACACCATGAAGGCCGTCGCCGAACGCATCGCCAACAAGATCGACTGGTCCCGCACCGACGACCGCGACTACGATTTCCTCAGCGCCTACTACGCCGCCCTGCGCGGTCGGCTGGAGCAACGGCTGCTGATGGGCGTTCGACGCCGCGACAAGCACGATATTTAATTATATCGCGTTACAATCCATAAGATCATCACAGCAGAACGTAGGAACTGACTTCAATAAACTCAGCCTTCCGCGTCAGATCGCACCTGATCCTCCCGGCGTACTGTCAGAACGCGTGATCCCAGATGCCCCCGCGAGAGAAGAATAGACGTCGGAGGCCCAACGGCGCTCGATCTGAACGATGTCACCGCTGCCTCTGCTGTTGAGCCGATAGAACGATTGAACCTCGATCGAACTGATGGCCCAGGATCGTGGAAAACCGATATGACTGACCGTCACCACGAGAAGACAGACCGCCATATCCGCTGACCTCCAGACCCTCGAACCAATCACAGGTCAGGAAGTTTACAACACCGGCAACTGCATCCGCGCCATAGGTGCTCGCCGCACCATCTCTCAAGACCTCAATCCGCCCCACCATCGCCGTAGGGATGCCGCTGACGTCCTGCGAAGAGAGGCCATTGATGTCGGAGTATAGCGGGAACCGGCGCCCGTTCATAAACACCAAGGTTCGTCGACTTCCCGCGTTGCGCCGCCGACACGGTTCTCAAGACCTCCAACACGGATAATTTGCCGGATTGCATAAGCGCTTTCGCGCGCACCACCGAAACAGGTTGAGAAGCATTGCGTCCGTCCGCCCCAAAAGCGACCCTGTGACGACGATTTCGTCCACTGTACTGGCCTCGTCGGACGCGTGCGCTTCTTGGGCACTCGCGCTCGGACCATACAACGCAGATACGCACACTCCGGCCCACAGAACGACCGAGAACTTACGAACAAATATTATAAACCACCGAGAATGCACAAATACAGAAATCAAACAGGTCGATTTAAATCGACCTGTTTTTACAATCATCAAACCCAATATTTATAGCAATCATACGCACGAACAAAAAAACACGCCCGAGCCAGATCGCAGAGCGACGTTTTGTCCACGCACTCCGCGATCCTTCATTAAAAACTCACTAGTACGATATCACCGACGATCGATTTAATAACAACAAGTCAATCGGGTTTTAATCTTTGCCACCACTACAACAGATCAGAATTTGGCATTCAGACCTATAAAATACTGCCTACCCGCAATATCTCCAAACGAGCGACTTGGATATGACGTCATCTCATCGGTAAGATCAGAGACGCCGCCACGCACGGTGACATCTCCGAAATCATAAGATCCGGATATGCTGTGACGAACATTGGCCTGGAGCACAGGATCGGCCGAGTTTTCGATAGTTGAATAACCCGTGACGTTCGTTTTGGGCATATAGTTCACAGAATAGAACAGCTTTAGCTTATCGCGAGACCAACGGGCGTCAAATCGTCCAACCCATTTCGGCATCGCTTCACTACCGTCGAGACGATTGTGGTCAAATCCAGTAACAGAAGTCTCGAACTTACGGTTATGCGTCGCCTCGATGCTAAGATCGAACCGTCCGAGATTCACGCCCCCCAGCACGTCGTCGAGTCTGAAGCGATAGTTGAGGTTGTAGACCTCGCCTTGGTAGGTCACTTGGCCAGCATTATAGGTGGTCGACAGAGCCGTCTCGATGTAACCTTTATCGTCTCTCGTGAAGGTCTCGCACACAGACGCCGCCGTCGTGGCTGAATCATAGCAAGTCGCCATGAAATCCAGAGGCTGGAAGGCGGACAGACCGTTCTCTAGATCAATAGAGATGTGGTCCACGATCAAGCTCAAGCCAGAAACAAAGGTCGGCTGATAGACCAATCCGAAAGTCGTAGTGTTCGAGACTTCGTTCTTTAAATCCGGATTTCCCCGGCTCGTCACCATTGCATTGTTGAAATTTTCTGACGGGTCTTGGAACGTCTCAAGCGGACCATATCCAGGATTGGCGTCAAACAGCGCTTTACAGTTGGCCAGACGCGTGGACGGCGAAGGACCAGCATTGATGCGGTCAGCATCACAAGGATCAACAAGTATAGCCGCCAGCGCCGTTCGTGACGGTGCAAAAAGCTGGTCCAGCGTGGGCGATCTGAAGTTCCGGCTCTTGGAGCCGCGGATTACGAGCCCCGCCCCTATCTCCCATTGCAGGCCAGCGCCCCAGACACTTTCGACGCCTGTGATTGAATGATCGACGATCCTGTAGGAGCCGTCGAAATCAAGTCGCTTGATGCCGGGCAGATTAAAGCCGTCACCCAGCAGCGGCAGCGCGATTTCAGCTGAGACCTCATTCGTCTCGAACCGGCCGGACGTGGCTACGACAGCAACTTTGGACCCGAGGACGCCCGCCTGGTCGGCGGCGAACGGATCGAACCTCGCAGTTTCCTTCCTGTACTCATAGGCTAGACTGAACTTGGCGGCGCCAGCAGGCAAAGCGAAGAGATCGCCCCCCAGCGTCGCCAGGATGCCGTCCTGTGAGTTATAATATTTCTGACCGCTGGCGGTTGTTACGTAGTCTCGGGCCTCCGCGCTGACATTTCCTTGACCGAAGATGTTCAGCGGAACGCATGCAGGATCGTCGTTCGAGGTCACGGCGTCGACATTCACGGCGCAGACAGGCGCTCCGCCTGGTCCCGCGACAGCGTTCACAGCACGATTGAAATTGTCCGTGACCACACCCCACCCGGCTTTCTTGGCCGATGTTTCCCCTCGAGACGCCGACAAGCTCCAGTAGAACTGTCGCCCGCCATAGTCGAAGTCGCCCTCAATCGCGGCCAAGGCGCGCCAGGTGTCAGTTGTGTATTTGACTTCGCGTGTCGGCAGAAGGTCACGCCAGAACTTGGACAGGAAAAGCGGAGAGCCCGCACCGAACGCCGGTCGCGCTGCAATGATGCCTGCACGCGCCGTTTCCGAGAGAAATGGATTGTTTGCAAAGAAGACAATCGGGCCGATGCCGCTATCAGCCGAGTTGAGAATGGTGTTCGAAACCTGCGGACCGTTGGCGCCATACGGGTCGCTGGCGACGGTGTTGGAGTAAAGCAGCTCGACCGATGCCTTGACGCGTTCAGTCAGATCATAACGACCGATCGCATTAAAGTTCCGGCGCTCAACGCCGGTGCGTAGTGCAGCCAACTCCCGATACGAGAGGCCGTCTCCGCCAAGCGCGAATGGCACGCTGACGACCTTGCCCGTGTCAAAGCTCGTCAACTCTCCGCGGGCGTCGAACTGCTGATAGACCCCGTTTTTCGACAGGATGAACTGCGGCACGGGTGCAGGCGTAGTGAAGATCAGTCCGTTGGGCGAGAACGGGAAAAGCGTAGCGTCATTCCCAGAGATCAGCGCAGGCAAGCCGTCGTTGGGCCCACTGTCAGCCGGATTTGTATAGGTGATGCGCGCCAGGTTCGTCAGAGGTCGATCCTGATCAAAAAGGGCATGGGTGCGCGACCATTCGCCGTTGAGTGCGATATTGCCGCGTCCGTCCGCAAAATTCTTGCCGTAGGTCAAGCGCAGGCTGGGCTTTTCATTATCCCCTCGCGAGGAGACGCCATATTGGGCATCCAACTCCAGCCCCTCGTAATCCGTCTTCAGGACGTAGTTCACAACGCCCGCGATAGCGTCAGAACCATAGACCGCCGCTCCGCCGGCCTGAATAATATCAACGCGTGAGATGAGGCCGACAGGCACTATATTTGTGTCCACGATGCGATCGCCCAACCCCGTGGACGTCGTCACCGTGCGACGCCCATTGATCAGGGTCAGGGTGCGTCCAGCGCCCAGGTTGAACAGGTTTGGGAACTGTTGGCCCGATCCCGCCGGTCGGCCGATGCCATCGGCCTGGCCAAAGCTCGGCACGGCTGATGTAACTTGATTTAGCGCGTCCCCGGCCTGAACCAGCCCTCGCTCTTCAAAGACCTCCGGATTGATGAAGGTCACAGGCGCGGCTGAAGCAGCGTCGGATCGCCTGATCCGGGAGCCAGTCACAACCACGTCGTCGATTGTGGTCCCAGATTCTGCACCATCGGCCTGGGAACTGGCATCTGCGGTCGACTGCGCTGCAGCCTCTGACCAAGCCCCCGCCCCGATAACGATCGTCAGTCCCGCCACCATCGTGGTCGACAACAGGCGTGCACGTTTCGATTGAACTATCATTCTTTCCCCTCACTAGCTTTTATTCTGTCCCCGGACGGCCCGCCGACGTGCTCCGAAGCCGTCAGCAGACCCGCTCCAAGGCAGGCTTGATTGGTTGAAATGATAGGCACGAGCCGCGCGCTTTATCCTTGCGTTCTCTCCCTTGTCTTCACGCTACCCGACATCATCAAGTCCGATCCCAGGACCATTTCGCGATATATATGCGGACGATATTCCGCTCCCAGCGCGTCCGATCTGATCCGTCCCGCTATGGACGAGGCCACAAATTGAAATATCGGAGCTGCGGTCGCGACAGCGCGCCTAGTCGCGTTTGGCGCCTCACCCGCATTGCTCATGTCCGACGCGCCCAGGTTCCGCCCTGAAACGCATAAATGGAGAATCCCGCATGCGTTACTGTCGCTTCAGGGCTGGCGCCCGACGATCATCCGCCTTGCCTTTAAGGCTGCGGCTTGCCGAACGCCCGCTCCAATGAAGAACGGGAGGATTCAGAAAACATGTCTAAGCTTAAATTTGCTGGGGCAGTCGCGGCGCTTGTCGTGGGAGCCGGCACGCCCTTGTGGGCGGTTGCAGCCGGTTCACAAGCCACGCCCACGCTTGATCTTCAGCTCAAACCGGTCGCTGAGAGCGGAGAAGTCGATCATGTCGATGTCCGACTTCGTATCTCCAGCCCGAACATCGACGCCGGCGGTGTCGTGGCGCGTCTACCGCTCATTGTCGCCTCCATTCCCACGGCGCGTTATGACGGCGACGCCTTACAGGCCTTCGACGCCGCCGGTGCGCTGCCGCTAACGCTCCATGACGAAGATCCGACGCCGTCAGGCGTCTATCGAAACTGGAAAGCGACACGTGCGACCCAGGGAGATGTCATCCTCGTGTATCAGGCCAAGCCGAGAGAGGTTGGCCCCAATACGCGGCCGGGCCCTCTCTTCGACCTGCGGCGTGAAGCTGGCGGGATCAATGGCTCGGGCCTGACGTTTCTTGCCCTGCCCGACAACACGACCGTTTACGACATCAGCCTGACGTGGGATTTGAGCGCCATGGCGCCTGGGTCGAGCGCCGCCTGGTCGTTAGGTGATGGCGCGGTCAAAGCTCACGGTCCTGCGTCTGTTCTGTCTGGCACCTACTATGCTGCCGGCCCCCTCAAACGATATCCGAAGGAGCAGCCCAGCGATTTCGCCATGTATTGGCTGAGCACGCCCAACTTCGACACAGATGCGGTGGGCCAGACCATTGAGACGCTTTACGCATACATGTCGCATTTCTTCCGCGACGACATGGGCTCTTACCGCGTTTTCATTCGCAAAAACCCCTACCGCAGCGGCGGAGGGACCGCGCAAAACCGGTCCTTCATGTTTGGCTACAATGATTTCGCCCCAACATCGTTGAAGGATCTGACGGGTCTACTGGCGCACGAGATGGTGCACAACTGGCCGCGCATGAGCGGGGGGCATGGCGAGACCGCCTGGTACAGCGAGGGCGCAGCCGATTTTTACTCGATTGTCCTCTCGTACCGCGCCGGTCTCATCGACCCTGAGCAGTTCCTGAAGGAAATAAACGCTCGCGCGTCCGCCTACTATACAAACACCCTTCGCCACCTCAGCAATACAGAAGCCGGGGAGCGCTTCTGGACGGATCCGCGAGCCCAGACCCTGCCCTACGGACGAGGCTTCATCTATCTCGTTCAGGTTGACGCGGAAATCCGAGCCCGATCCAACGGACGACGCAGTCTGGACGACATTGTTCTGACGATGCTCGAGAAAAACCGGGCAGACCAACCTGCTGGCATCGAACAGTTTCTGGAGCTCGTGGAAGCCGAAATCGGTCCGGAGGCCCCCAGCAGCTATGCCACGATGGCGGCCGGTGAAAACATCATGCTGCCCGCGAGCGCTTTTGGATCCTGTCTGCAGATCAAGCCGCACGATTATCGCATCTTCGATCCTGGGTTCGACTACAGGGCGTTGGCTGGCGACAAGATCGCTCGTTCAGTCGAACCCGGCGGCGTCGCTGACATCGCAGGTCTGAGGAACGGCGACGTCATTCTGTCCGCGACCAGTTACGCCGACCTGCAAGAAGACCAGACCAGATCCATGACCGTGCGCTTCACAAGGGACGGCGGCGAAGCCCAAGAGATTGTCTACAAACCACGCGGGGAGATCCTATCCGGCTACATGTGGGAGCGCGCGCCAGGGAAAAGCGACGCAGACTGCGCCTTCTAAAGACCCGCCGCGACAGAACATCGTTCAACGCACCATGGCCCGCGCATCGGCGCGGGCCATTTTTATTGATAGCTGAATCTCGACGTTCTCGCCCTAAACAGAAGCAACGGACTCACTTCAGTCTGACATCCAGCACGAAGACATCCAAAAGCACTCGCCGCACGACGAGCAACAGTCGGACGTTTCACCAGCTAGTCGATGACTTCGACACGCAGAGGCTTTCGCGCCATCCAGAACAGCACCGCAGCGGAGACAGCGAATAGGGATGACACGACAAGCGCCCAACGCAGGCCCTCTGCATCGCCCAGGTGGAACCCATGATTGAACATGTCGGACAGGCAGCCGACGGCGACCGCCCCTAACCCCATCCCCACCATGTTGAGAATAAACAGGAAAAGAGACGTTGTGGTTGATCGCATTTCACGTGGAGACAGCCCCTGAACCGCCGCCAACACCGGACCAAACCATAGACCGCCCAAGAGGCTCCCGGGGATCAGGAACAGGTAGGCCGTCACAGCGGAGGGAACCAACATCGCGATGCAAAAGAACGGTATCGCCGCCAATGCCGCAACAGCCGGCAGGATCGCGTAGAAGCCTATATCCTGCGCGCCGTACCGGTCCGCCAGCCGTCCGCCGATCCAGTTCGAGGCGGCGCCAAAGACGCCTGCCAACAGTCCCAGAGCCAGGCCCACAGTGCCAATCGGCTTCAACCCGATCTGCTGGCCCCAATGGGCGACCTCATCGCCGTGAACTCGCAAGAAGAAGGCCGCAATAAAGGGCTGCTGGCCAAAGGCCACGAAGGCCTTGGCTGCGGCGGCAAACGCCAACAGCCAAAACGCCCGTTTGCCCCGCAAATGCGAGAACACGTCCTTCAGTCGCGGCTGTGATGCAGGTTTTTCCTTGGCCTGAAACGCGCCCTTTGGATCCCGCAGCGTTGCGAACACCAGAATAGCCAGCAAAAGCCCAGGCAATCCCGCGATCAGGAACGCGGTCCGCCATCCATAGATATCGGCGACGATCCCCCCCAGAGCGAGGCCCAAAAGCGTGCCGATGGGCGTTCCCATAGCGAAGAACGCCAGAGCGGACGCACGTTTGCCCTTCTCCGCGTAATCCGTGACCAGGGCCATGCCGGGCGGCATGCAGCCCGCCTCCCCCACACCGACGCCCATGCGCGCAAGAACCAGAGCCGGGTAGCTCATCGCTCGTCCGCAAAGCACTGTAAAAGCGCTCCAGATTGCCAACGATGCGCCAACCACCCAGACCCTGTTGGTTCGGTCCGCCAGACGGGCCACGGGAATACCCAGCGAGCAGTACACAAGGCCGAATGCAAACCCGGTCAGCACCCCCAGCTGAGAGTCCGACAGGCCCAGGTCCGCTTTGATCGGTTGCGCCAGAATGGTCATGATCTGGCGATCAACGAAGTTCATCACACTCACGAGAAAGAGGATGAATATCGCGTAGCGACCATAGGCGACGGAATGGAGAGCGTTCGTCTTCATGATCTTCCTCACGCCGCAATCTTTAGGCGAGCCAGCGCGGACATGTCCGGTTCGGCGCCCCAGCCAGGGCCGTCAGGCAGTTGCAGCAATCCGTTCGCGACCACCACCGGCGAAGTCAGGATTTCGTCTCTCCAGGGGGCGCCTTCGACCTCGTATTCCATGATCGTCAAGTTCGGCAGCAGAGACGCGAAATGCGCGCTCATCAACGCTGCGAGCGGCCCCGTATAGTTGTGACACGCCACCGAAACGTCCGCAGCATCAGCGAGCGACGCCATCATCAGGCTTTCCGCCAGGCCGTTCCACATCACGTCGATAATCGCTACGTCCACCGCTCGCCGCTCAAGAAACGGCAAAAGCGCGCGCCTCCCCAAAACAGATTCCAGAGACGCAATCGGCGTCCGCGTTCCCTGCTTGACAGCGGCCAAGGCCACGGGATCGCTTATATCCGCCTCAATCCATCGCAACCCCAGCGGTTCAAGCCCCCTGGCCAGCGCCAACACGCCGTCCGGCCGGAAGTTGAAATTCACGTCGAGCATGATCTCGACGTCAGGTCCCGCGCCGCTCTGAAATGCAGCAACAAGATCTGTAAGATTTCGCGTCAAGGCTGGCGTCAGGTTCAGCGCTGGGCCGCCCCCCACGGGCGCGAAACCGGGCATATGGACTGCACCGCCCCCATGCCCGTCGAAGCTGATAATCTTGGTCTTCAGCGCCGAAAAACCTTGCGCCCGGACCTCAGCACCCAGGGCTTCGACATCTTTCAGGGACCTCAAGGGCTCCACGCCAAGGCGGGCGACGAGATCGGGCCGCCCGACCCGACGCATCCCGCACTGCGACCAGTAGACGGGAATCTGATTACGGAGAGCTCCCCCGAACAGGCCGTGCACCGGGACGCCCGCCTGTCGTGCACACATATCCAGGCAGGCGTTTTCCAACGCCCCGATGGCCTGCGCCATCAGACCCGGCTGGGCAAAGCGGGTTTCAGCGAACAGATCAGACACCATTCGCCGCCAGTTGCGAGGATCAGAGCCGATGATGCGTTGGCTCATCATGCCGATCAGCGGCGACAGAGCGCCCGGAAGGGGCCGCCCGTCGCCGAACTCGGACCAGCCCGCACACCCGTCGTCCGTCATGATCCGCAGCAGGTGATAGCTGTTCACCCCGCCATCTATGGCAAAGGCGTCCACACTCTTAATGCGCATTCCGTCAACCCGGACTAATAAGACGAGAACATCGGAAACCGGCCGATTCCGTGCAGAGCGTGTCCGCTATTACTGAAATCAGACAACAACGTTCAGCGACTTCTCTCGATCAAGCGACGAATATCGTTGTTGAGACGTTCCAGAGAGCCTTCAACGGTGTAGGCCATATGGCCGCCCTGATATGAGGCTGATGTCACCCGGTCGCTTGGCCACGGCGATTGATTGACCAGATAGTCCATGGCCCCAACCGTCGTTTGCGTATCATAATATCCGTTCGCAACCATGAGGTGGAAACGCGGATTGGCCTCGAACACGCCGGTGACCAGCTTGGTGAAATCCCAGTTGCCGAAGGGGGAGCGATTAGGTCCCCAATCCCAGTCGTTGAAGCCGATCGGATCCATGTTGATGTAGGTTCCGACCTGGGCGGCATGGAGGTCCTTCTCCAGGTATTCCTTAAAGGTCCGCGCATAGCCGCTGGTCACGACCCTGAATGGATCGCCCCCGGCCACAGGACCGACATAACGTGCGTCGTGCTCACCCAGAACCTGACCGGGGAAGAGGGCGAAACGGTATTCCTGTTTGGTGATCTTCAGATCATGAGACAGGTAATAGTCGCGGCTAATTCCGGTGAATTCTTCAAGCTTGGCGGCAGCGATCCGTCGACGGTCTTCAGGCGCCTTGTCGCCGAGGAACAGCAGATTGAGGTACTCTCCGCCACCGAAAGCGCTCGCATCGGCGATGAACTGTTCAAATGATCGACCTTGGCGATCCGCCCGGCCGTGGCTCCAGGCAATGGCGGACAGCGTCGGCAACGACACGGCGAAACTGATGATGTTGCCCGGCCGCTGAGCGTACTCGAGAATGTTGACGCCCTGACTGATCATGACCGCCCCATCGAGCGGCAGCCCGGCCGCCTGCAACTGACTGGCCGCTTCCGCCACACGCACAGTGCCGTAGCTTTCTCCGATCAAGTAGCGTGGGGAGTTCTGGCGACCATGTTTCGCCGTCCAGCCGCGCACCAGCTCAACCAGTTGGGTTGCATCGGCGGCCACAGAATGCTGGCTGTCGAGCGAAACTCCGGGCTCCATTCTGCTGAAACCCGTGCCCGGCGGATCGAAGAACACCAGATCGGCCACGTCGAGCAGAGAATACTGGTTTTCAATCACCCGGAAATCGGCGGCAGGCGCGGTGATGTCATCCGGAATAGCCAGCCGTTTCGGCCCCATGGCGCCCATGTGCAGAAGATGGGACGCTGCACCGGGTCCGCCATTGAATATGAAGATCACGGGACGCTCGTGTCCGGCGCCCTGATCCCGCGCGACGTAGGAGATCACGCCCAGCTGGGCAGCTGGAACGCCTTGCGCATCTCGTGTCGCCACGCGTTCGACGAAGGCGTCGTACGCAACACGACGTCCATTAAAGCGTCCCTCATGGCGGCTCACAATCGGCCTCTCGAGGGCCACGGCCGTCTGCACTGCGCGCGGCGAAGATTGCGCATAGGCTGGCGCCGCCAGCGGCGTCAGCATGGCGGACGCCAATGCGAGACTGATGAGATTACGTCGCAACATGAAACAACCTGCCTATTGGTGGCGACGCCTGGGTCGTCGCTCTATTTTCTGAAATCCGCAGCAGGATGCGCAAATAGGCTGCACCTCCGCCCCCATGAGCAGCAAGCTATCGCGTCTCGTTACGAAAATTTATGCGATTTATTCGGACCTCAATGGAAGTTCGGCTTGTTCATGCACACATGCCAGCGATAGCGCTCCAGTTGTTCGAACCAAGATCTAGGCGTTCGCTTCACCGGTGATCACTTCGAATTCGACTGAAGCAAAGCCCGGCGCCTGGACTTCATGGCGACCTCTGCGAAGCTCCGTCATGGGAGCTAAGGCGCCGGTGAGGACGATATCGCCTTGCCGCAGATGGCGGCCGGATTTTCTCGCTGCATTCGCTAGCCAGGCGAGGTTCTCTGCGATTTCATTCATGGGCGGATGGGCGAACGACGCTGCGGCGATCTGAAGTCCATCTCTCAAGATGAAGGCAGACGTGACCGACTGCGGCGTGGGGCATCCCACTTGGAATTCGCCCACAACGGCATAGGCGACGCAACCATTGTCTGCCGCCATGTCGACAGGGGTGATCGCCCAGTCCGTTATCGCCGTGTCGACGACCTCTGCGGCGACAGCCCAGCCGTCAATATTGCCGAGCATATCCGCATGGGACACAGGGCCGACCACGTCGACAGCAATCCTAGCCGCGATCTCCACCTCCACACGCGGTGCAATCATGCCGTCCAGATCAAGCTCGCCTCCCGTATCGGAAACAACCATGTGATCGAGAAGAACCCCGTGGAAAGGCTCCAACGCCCCAGCCTTTGCACGCGCCGCTGCAGACGTAAGGCCGATCTTCCAGCCGACCCGGCACGCGCCGCTTTGCTCAGCCGCGTCTATGAGCAAGCCTTGAATTCGATACCCGCGAGCAAGATCATTCGACAGGCGGGCCGATAACGAGGGCACAGGCCGACGCGTCGCCCTGGCGGTGCGCAACTCCTGCATGATGACACGATGCAGAGCGTCCTCTTCGGTTGAGAAACTGCTCACGACGCGGCAGACAATGCGGGGGGACTATCCGTCTGGCGCCGCATCCACTCGACCACCGCCAGATCCTGCGCCGCATGGCCGAGCGACTTGTATATGGTGATCTGAGAACTGTTCTCACGACCGACGAACCTTCCAGCCAGCACGTCGCCGATCTCACCGGCTATATGCTGGTCGTCGATCAACCCTGCAGCCTTTGCGCGCAGGAACTCGCCGCCATGCGCCAGCACATGCTCGCGATGATCAACGATGAAGCGACTACGGGCGACCAAATCCGCGTCGATCTCGGCTGAAAGCGGATTGCTGGACCCCACGACATTCACGTGACCCCCCGCGCCGATCCATGCGCCCTTCAGGATAGGATCGCGCGCTCCAGTGACCGTGCACACGATCGAGGCCTCGCGGACGGCCTGCTCGACGCTCAAAGCCGCCTCGATGTGAAGCCCCGTTTTTATGGCCATCGATTGCACAAATGCGTCCGTCCGACCTGGATCGCGCCCCCACACCGCTACATGTTTCAAGTCGCGCATCGCGGCGATCGCCTCGATATGCATGGCGGCCTGACGCCCGACGCCGATCACCGCCAGGCGATCAGCGTCGGGCGCCGCCAGAGCTTGTGTCGCGACGGCGCTGGCGGCCGCCGTCCTGATGGCGGTCACCTCGCCAGCGTCCGCTATGCAGACGGGCGCGCCGCCCTCGCCTTCAAACAGCACCACGACGCCCTCGTGAGTTCGTCGCCCCGCGCCATCACCGAAAACCGCGACCAGTTTCGCCCCAAAGACGCGAGCGCCCATCAGCGCTGCAGGCATGATCGCAAACGTCTTGTCCTCTCCGACCGAGATGAAACTGCGCAGCAGTTGACGCACTTCGCCGGATGACAGGCCGATCATCGCATGGCGCACCGCCGAGTATGCGACGGGCCACGTCAGACGCGCTCGCACCGTTTCGGCGTCAAAAAAAACTGGGTGGGGCGCTGAAGACATTCGCAACTCGTCGAACTTAGAACAGAGGCCCGAGGTGACGTCAGCGCGACCCGCGAAGCAATCTATTACTCTGGATAATATATCCAAAATACGTGATGCTCATGACGGAATGCAGATCAATCATGCGCGAAGACTGTCGTCGAACTGGATATAGGGCACGCACGCAAGATCACACGGGCAAAGCGGTGGTGTATTTGACCTGGCTGAGCGCAAAATGAGATGCGGCGGTGGCCACATTCGGGTGGTTCAAAAGGTCCCGCATCAAGAACCGCTCATACCCCGCGACGTCTTCCGCCACGATCCTCAGAAGGTAGTCCCACTCGCCTGACATCGAGTGAGCCTCCATGACGTCTGCTTTCGTCATGAGAAACGCTTCGAAGGCATGTCGGTCGGGCAAGGCGTGCGAGCGCATACGCACCTGACACATGACATTGACGCCTCTCCCGACGCGTTCGGCGTCGACCAGCCTCACTGTCGCTCGAAGCACTCCCGCCTCTTCCATGGCGCGGATACGCCGCCAGCAGGAGGCGGGTGATGACCCAACGTTTTCGGCCACCGCGACGTGGCTCAGCGCAGCGTCGGACTGAAGGAGCCTCAAAATCCGCCTATCCACATCATCAAGTTCATTCTGTTTCAAAAGAAAGCTCCAAGTGAAACGGTTTCTCGAATTTCCCTTAGTTTAGGTAAAGATTGAAAAGCAATCATCATCGCTCCAGCCCATGATCTGCCTCAAGCGACGCCGTTGAAGTTCGCGAATGAGGGAGCGCCGAAATGGGCGAGCAAACCAAAAACATCGGCAACACTCCACCTGGACATGCCGCTGCGGATTGGACCGTGCCCCAGAATTGGTCGGGCTACACCGCCGATCAGCACGCCATGTGGGACCGGCTGTATGCGCAGCAAGTGGAGTTGCTGCCCTCGCGCGTAACTCCCAAGTTCATGCAAGGCCTAGAGACCCTGCGGCTGTCCGAGTCCGGCATTCCGGATTTCGATGATCTGTCGGAACGCCTGCACAAGTTGACGGGATGGTCCGTCGTAGCGGTCCCTGGTCTGGTGCCGGACGATGTCTTCTTCGAGCACATGGCCAACCGCCGCTTCGTCGCCGGCAACTTCATCCGCACGCCCGAGCAAATGGACTACCTGCAGGAACCCGACGTCTTTCACGACGTGTTCGGCCATGTCCCCCTGCTCGCGAACCCAGTGTTCGCCGACTACATGCAGGCCTATGGCGAAGGCGGTCTTCGCGCCGTAGGTGAAAATGCGATCCACCATCTGGCCCGGCTCTACTGGTACACGGTCGAGTTCGGCCTGATCCGCGAAGACGACGACCTCAAATTATACGGCGCAGGCATCGTCTCCAGTCGCTCAGAGTCTGTTTTCGCCCTCGACGATCCATCCCCAAACCGCATTGGGTTCGATCTGCGACGGCTGATGCGAACGAACTACCGGATCGATGACTATCAACAGACCTACTTCGTCATCGACAGTTTCGAGGAGTTGCTGAAGCAGACGCTCGAGACCGACTTCGCCCCCATCTACGCCGAACTGGCTGATGGGCCGGACCATCAACCCGCCGACATCCTGCCCACCGACCGTGTGTTCACGCGCGGCACGCAGGCCTGGGCCAAGAGAGGCGACGCCTTCTGATGCTGACACGACCCCACCCCGAGGGGCTGTTCGGACGCCTGTCCGAACAGGCTCCGGACCCCCTGCTGTCTCTGATCGCGCTCTATAAACAGGATCCTCGCACCGAGAAGCTGGATCTCGGCGTCGGCGTCTATCGTGATCATAAAGGCGCAACGCCCGTCATGCGGTCGATGAAGGCTGCTGAGCGACTGCTCGAGGCACACCAGCAGACCAAGGCCTACCTGGGTCCAGAGGGCGATGTCGGCTTTGTGGAAGCGATCAAACCAGTCATTTTCGGGCAGCGCGTCAGTGATATCGTGGGCCTGCAAACGCCAGGAGGCACAGGCGCCCTGCGCCTGGCGGCCGAATTGATCTCATCGGCCCACCCTGGCGCCACCGTCTGGCTCGGCGCGCCAAGCTGGCCTATCCACGCGCCCTTGATGGTCGCGGCCGGCCTTAGCGTCCGCACCTACCGTCACTACGACGCAGAAACACGTCGCTTCGATTTTGACGACATGATCGCATCGCTTCAGCAGGCGGAGCGTGGCGACGTGGTCCTGCTACACGGTTGCTGCCACAATCCGTCAGGCGCTGATCCCGACCTGACGCAATGGGCCGAAATCGCAGCGGTGATGAACCGTCGCGGCGTGCTGCCCCTTATTGATCTAGCCTACCAAGGCCTTGGCGACGGGCTCGAGGAGGATGCTGCGGGACTGCGGATCGTTCTGGCCTCCGTAGAAGAGGCCATAATCGCCTACAGTTGCGACAAGAATTTCGGCCTCTATCGTGAGCGCACCGGCGCGCTGTTCGCCAAAACAGACCGGCGAGGGCACATCGTCATGTCCAATCTGGCGTCGCTGGCCCGGGTCAACTGGTCCATGCCGCCGGACCATGGGGCGGCTGCTGCGCGCGTGATCCTGGAAACCCCTGAACTGGCGTCAGACTGGCGTCTTGAACTTGAAACCATGCGCCAACGGATCAGCGCTATTCGCGCTGCCCTTTCTCAAGCCCATCCGCTTCTGGTGCCGCTTACAGATCAGAAGGGGATGTTCTCGATCCTCCCTCTTTCGCCAGATCAGGTCGCAGCTCTTCGCACCGACTACGCCGTCTACATGGCCGGTTCCGGCCGCATCAACATCGCCGGCCTGAACGAAGCGGACATCCCTCGTTTTGTCCGTGCGTTCGACGCTGTTCTTTTCCACTGAAACCAGAGCTTTCGATCATGACCATCACCCCGGAAAACCCTATCGGCCTCGACGGTTTCGAGTTCGTCGAGTTCACCAGCCCCGACACCGCCGCCATGAAGGCGCTCATCGAGCAACTCGGCTTCACCGCCTTCCACAAACACCCGACCAAGGACATCGTCCGCTACAAACAGGGCCGCACCAATCTGCTGGTCAATAACGACGCTTCAGGTCAGGCCGCCGATTTCCGCGCCGCCCATGGACCGTCCGCCAGCGGCATGGCCTTCCGCGTCGCCGACGCTAAGGCCGCCTATGATCTGGCCCTGACGCGCGGCGCCAAGGCGGTCGACGCAGAAGCGGGCGCTCTGGGCGCTGGATCCTATGTCCTGCACGGCATCGGCGGCAGCTATCTCTATCTGGTCGACAAGCACGGCGAGAAGGGCTCGCTCTATGACACCTGGGACGCCATTCCCGGCGCTGAGGAAGCCGAAGCCGCCAACAGCGTGGGTCTCGATATCCTCGACCACCTGACCCACAATGTTAAGCGCGGCGAAATGCGCACCTGGTCGTCCTTCTACAACCAGATCTTCGGCTTCGAAGAGCAGAAGTATTTTGACATTAAGGGCCAGGCCACGGGCCTATTCTCGCAAGCCATGATCGCGCCCGACAAGGCGATCCGCATCCCGCTGAACGAGAGCCAGGACGACAAGTCCCAGATCGAGGAATTCATCCGTCAGTACAATGGCGAGGGCATCCAGCATCTGGCCATGACCACCGACGACATCTACGATACGGTCGAGCGTCTGCGTGCCCGCGGCGTGGCGCTGCAGGACACGATCGAGACCTATTACGAGTTGGTCGACAAGCGCGTCCCAAATCACGGCGAAGATCTGGAGCGGCTGCGCAAGAACCGCATTCTGCTAGACGGCAACATCGGCGAAGAAGGCCTGTTGCTGCAGATTTTCACCGAGAACCTGTTCGGGCCGATCTTCTTCGAAATCATCCAGCGCAAGGGCAATCAGGGCTTCGGCAACGGCAATTTCCAGGCCCTGTTCGAATCCATCGAGCTCGATCAAATCCGCCGCGGCGTGATCACCGTCGACGCCTGACGCGTTCAAGCCGGGGCGCTGCTCTGAATTCTGGCGCCCCGGCCGATTCCTCACTTTTTCCATTTTCTGATCAAGGACTTCGTCATGGTGTCTGCTCGACCCAATGCGCCCGCTTATCAGACCGGATTCGCCAACCATTTCGCGACGGAAGCCGCTTTAGGCACCCTGCCCCGTGGCCGCAATTCACCGCAACGCCCCGCTCTGGGCCTTTACGCCGAGCAGGTGTCAGGCACGGCTTTCACCGCTCCGCGCGATCACAACCTGCGAAGCTGGCTCTATCGTCTTCGGCCCTCGGCGCAGCATGGTCCTTATCTGCCCTTCGATCAGGGGAGCCTGCGTTCAGCACCATTCAATGATTCCAAGCCCAATCCCAACCGGATGCGTTGGGATCCCTTGCCAGTCCCCTCCGAGCCGACCGACTGGGTCGAGGGTCTCGTCACCTATGGCGGCAATGGCGATGTCGAGGCCGGCGTGGGCGTCGGGGTGCACATGTATGCGGCCAACCGGTCCATGACCGACCGGGTCTTCTATAACGCCGACGGGGAACTGCTGATCGTGCCCCAAGAGGGCGCGCATCGGTTCGTCACTGAGTTGGGCGTTGTGGATGCCCGACCCGGCCATATCGTGGTCATTCCGCGCGGCGTACGTTTCCGGGTCGAGGTCGAAGGCGCGGTCCGCGGCTACATCTGCGAGAACCATGGCGCTCCCTTCCAGTTGCCGGATTTGGGGCCGATCGGCTCCAACGGCCTGGCCAATCCGAGAGATTTCGAGATCCCGGTCGCCTGGTTCGAGGACGTGGATCGACCGACCGAATGCATTCAGAAATACGGCGGCAGGCTGTGGGCTACGACCTTTGCACACAGCCCTCTGGATGTTGTGGGCTGGCACGGCAACTATGCTCCCTATCGCTATGATACGGCGCTGTTCAACACTATCGGCACCGTCTCTTACGACCACCCCGATCCGTCCATTTTTACTGTTCTGACCAGTCCGTCGGACACGCCCGGCACGGCCAACTGCGACTTCGTCATCTTCCCCCCCCGGTGGATGGTGGCTGAAGACACCTTCCGTCCGCCCTGGTTCCACCGGAACGTCATGAGCGAGTTCATGGGGCTGATCTTTGGCGAGTACGATGCCAAGGCTGGCGGCTTCGCCCCCGGCGGCGCCTCCCTGCATAACCGCATGAGCGGCCACGGCCCTGACCAGGCCAGTTGGCAAGGCGCGACCAAGGCCGATCTGAAACCGCACAAGATCGAAAACACTCTGGCCTTCATGTTCGAAACACGCATGCCCATTCGCACAACAGACTGGGCGGAAAAGACACCGATGATGCAGCTCGATTACGACGACTGCTGGTCCGGTTTCGACAAGGGAGCCGTGGGATGAGTCTGGACGAAACACACGACCCCGCACGCGTCAGCTGGGTGCAAAGCGCAACCGGCCACGCTGACTTCCCGATCCAGAACCTTCCTCTGGGCGTGTTCAGCAGTGAAGGCGTCTCTGCTCGTGGCGGCATCGCTATCGGCGACTCAATCCTTGATCTTCGGGCTCTCTTCGAAAGCAGCCTGCTGAAGGGCGACGCAGGTCGGGCAGCATTCTTGGCCTCCGGAGACAGCCTCAACCCTCTCTTGGAGGTTGGAGAGCAGCCTCGTCGGGCGCTTCGACGACAGGTTTCGGAACTGTTGTCGGATCAATCTCAGCGCAGCCTGATCGAGCCTATGCTGCATCACTCTGGTGATTGCCGCATGCATTTACCGGCCGCTATCGGTGACTACACTGACTTCTACGTCGGGATTCACCACGCCTTGAACGTCGGCCATCTGTTCCGCCCGGACAATCCGTTACTCCCGAACTACAAGCATGTGCCCATTGGCTATCATGGGCGCGCGTCGTCAGTCCGCCCCTCTGGGTTCGCGGTCCATCGTCCGCTTGGGCAGCTTAAGGGACCACAGGAGGCTGCTCCGACCTTCGGACCGACACATCGCCTCGACTACGAGCTTGAACTTGGCGCCTGGATCGGCGCAGCAAACGACCTCGGCAAGGCCGTGCCCCTGGCGCAGGCCGAGCAGCATCTTGCCGGGCTTTGCCTGCTGAACGACTGGTCGGCGCGTGATATCCAAGCGTGGGAGTATCAGCCGCTCGGCCCCTTCCTTTCCAAGAATTTCCTGACGACGATCTCCCCATGGATCGTCACCGCCGAAGCCCTCGAACCCTATCGGATCGCGCCAGATCCGCGTCCTGAGGGCGATCCAGCCCCTCTGCCCTATCTCGATGATCCGACCGATCGGGCGCGCGGCGGCTTCGCCCTTTCGCTCGAAGTGCGACTATCGACGCATAAGATGCGTCAGTCCGGCCTGGATGATGTCCTCATCAGCCTGTCTCACGCCCGGCACATGTACTGGTCCATCGGGCAGATGATCACGCATCATACGTCCAACGGCTGCAACCTGCGTGCAGGCGATCTGCTCGGTACAGGCACGCTTTCAGCGCCCACGTCCGACGGCTTCGGAAGCCTGCTGGAATTGACCAAAGGCGGCGCTGAGCCGATGGCGCTCCCCAATGGAGAAACACGCACCTTCCTCGAAGATGGCGATGAGATCGTCCTGACGGGCAGGCTGGATGCGCACGGGCGCGTCGCCATTGGGTTCGGCGAATGTCGCGGTCGTATCGCGATGCCTGACGCCACATGATCGTACGATTCTCCTCAGTTCATCTTTGGACGTCGGCCGCCCATCCAGATCGAAACACGTCGGCCGGATGAAGGACCTCCCTCGCACTCTGAACACACCCTCTGGCGTTGACCTTGGGCCGGTGACATCTGTCGCTGATGGAGCGAGCCGAAGCATCGTGCTCGTCACACGAGCGTCTCGTTTCCACGGCTTTGTGGTGCGGCGCGACGACACGTTCTACGGCTACGTCGATCGTTGCCCGCATGCGGGACTGCCGCTCGCACAGACACTGGATCAGTTCATCGCTGCCGATGGGCGTCATATCCAGTGCTCCTGGCATGGCGCCTTGTTCGAGCCCGAAACGGGGCTTTGCGTCGGCGGCCCCTGTGTCGGCGCCCGCCTGCAGCCCTGGCCCTTGCAGATCATCGATGATCATATTTTCACGGCCTGACCACCTCTCAGAAACATAGGTTTTTCATGCGTATTTGCCTGACAGGCGCCAATGGCGCCCTGGGCCGCGTCGTCCACGCCGCCTTGCTGGAGGCAGGCGATCAGGTTGTCGGCCTCGCGGGCGAGAATCCGGGCGCGTCGCCAAATCTTGACCTAATCATCGCAGGCGATCTGTCCGCCCCCGACCAGGCGCGCGCCGCTGTAGAGACCGCCGCCAGACGCATCGGAGGTTTCGACGCGCTTGTGCATCTGGCCGGGGCGTTCCGGTGGCTGCCTGTCGCCCAATCCTCTCCTGACGATTGGCGCTCCCTCTATGCCGCCAATGTGGAGAGCGCAGTCTGCACGGTCCAAGCCGCACTGCCGCATCTGGCTCGAAACGCGAGCATTGTTCTCGTCGGTGCTCATTCCGCCCAGCTCGCCGGAGCGGGCATGGCGCCGTACGCCGCAGCCAAATCCGGCGTGGCCAGACTCGCCGAAGCCCTGTCCGCCGAGCTTCGTCCGGCCGCAGTCCGCGTCAACGCCATATTGCCGTCAATCATCGACACCCCGACCAATCGACGCGACATGCCTGACGCGGATTTCACCCAATGGACGTCGCCTGCCGCCATCGCAGACACCATCCGTTTTCTTACCTCCCCGGCCTCGCGCGCCGTGAACGGAGCCTTGCTGCCCGTGATCAATCCCGCCGTCTAGGAAGCTGCCTTGATCGACCTAATGACACCCGCACAAATCACCGCCGCCGTCGAAAGCCTTGAGTCCTGGCGCTACGATGCGGATCGGCGCGCGCTCTACCGCCAGCTTTTGTTTCCGGGCTTCCCTCAAGCGCTGTCGGCGATGATGGAAATTGGTTTCGCCGCCGAACAGGCGGACCATCACCCCGAGTGGGCTAATGTGTTTGATCGGTTGGAAATCTGGTTGACGACGCACGACGCCAACGGGGTTTCCCAGAAGGATTTCGACCTGGCGAATATCATAGACCGACTGATGATCGGCAGATTGCGATAGTGACCTCGCTCCAAAAGCCTCGTCGTTGCATGAATAAAAGTTGCTAGAGAGCGACCTAATGGCGACAATCAAGTCGGAATAAAATAGTTGGATGCATGCACGATGCCTTTTGTTCTGGACCAGATCGACCTGAAGATTTTGAATGTGATGCAGAAAGATGCGTCACTTTCATCGGCCGAATTAGCTTCACGCGTGGGACTGTCACAGTCGCCGTGCTGGCGGCGAATTCAGCGGCTCCGTGATGAGGGCTACATAAAATCGGTCGTCGCCCTTCTCGATGACGAAAAGCTCGGCATTAACATGTACATCTTCGCCCAACTGAAGATGAGGACGCTCGATGACGACGAGCGCGAGCGCTTTCGACACGAAGTGGATAAAATTCCTGAGGTGTTGGAATGCTGGACCGTATTTGGCGACACTGACTGCATGCTGAAAGTCGTCGCCCCAGACGTAAAATGGTATCAGGACTTTATCTTTTACGTCTTGCTCAAGCTGCCTGGCGTTATCGATATCAGCTCCATCGTGACGCTGACTGACACGAAAAAACAAACAGCCCTGCCTCTGACCATCCGTCAATTCGGCCCATCGAAAGGGCGATAGGCGCAACACAAGTCGCTTCGCATCAATCCGATGGATAGTTTTACCCTAAAGGCTCTGATTTCGTAGCCACTTCGCAAAGATGCGGTTCGCCAGCGCGCGCTATCCTCGTTCAGAGGCGGCCCGGCCTCACTGACAGGATCCCTTCAATGCCTCTCACCCGTCGCGCCCTGTTCGCCGCCGCCGCTATTGCGCCCGCCACGTCCGGCGAAGCTGTCAAAGCCGGCCTGATGGACGCCTTGCAAAGCGCGCCTTTGCTGCCGGCTCGCTCGGCGTTTGCCGCCATGCCGACAACCTATCTCGACTCGGGATCGACCCACCCCATGCCTCTAGGCGCGCGCCGCGCCCTGGAAGAATACCTGCGGTTTAAAACCAAGGACGGCTCGACCCCGAACTACAGTATGCGCCAGAAACAGGCGGACGTGGTCGCGGACCTGGCCAGGCTGATTGGCGCCTCGCCTGACGAACTGTGCATTACCCAATCCACCACCATGGGCGAGAACCTGGTCCTCAAAGCCATGGGGTTCCCACAAATGGGCGGTCGGATCGTAACTGACGCTCTCCATTTTTTCGGTTCCTTCTACACCTATGGGGAGCTGAAAAAGGCCGGGATGGATGTGGTGACACTGGGCATGACCGCAGATGGCCGCATCGACATGGACGAGATGGAGGCCTCGATCACCGGTCAAACCAAGCTGGTGTCGATTAGCCTCGTTTCCACCGTCAATGGCTTTGAACATGACCTCAAGAAGATATGCGACATCGCCCACGCTCGCGGCGCCTATGTCTATGCGGACATCGTCCATGCCGCCGGCGCAATACCGGTGGACCTGAGAAGCAGCGGCGTCGATTTCGCCTCCACCTCAAGCTACAAATGGCTGATGGGCGATTTTGGCCTTGGTTTCCTGTACGTTCGAAAAGAAATCCAGGACCGCCTACCCCGTCCGTGGTGGGGTTATGAGCAGGTCTCAGTCTTTCAGTCCCATGTCTTTCCCTATGATGAGAGAGGCGGCGAACCAGCGACTTACAGAACCTTCGATAGCGCAACCGGCCACTTCGGCATGGGAACCACGTCCTGGACGGGCATCGTCAACCTCTCCTACTCCATTCCATGGATTCTTGAGGTCGGCGTCGAACAACTCCAAGCGCATCGCCAGCCGTTGGTGGATACGGTCCAGTCAGAACTGCGCCGTCGCGGCTACCAACCCCTGACTCCGCTCGACAGCCGCACCCAACTTGTGGCCTTCGCGCTGAAGGACGCCAGGGCGAAGCTTGCCGACCCCTTAGCCCGCGCCAGTGTCGCGATCAGCGTTTCCGCCAACCGCTTCCGCATTTCGGTGGCCGCCTTCAACGACGAAAATGACATTGATCGCCTGTTGAGCGCCCTGCCCGCCGCACCGCCGTCATGAAGCGCAAGGTTCTGGGCGCTTCATGACGGAAGCCAGGGCTGAAGTCAGCGTCGTCCCGCGTGCACGAACTCTCGAAGAGCCCTGTTGAACGCTTCGAGATTCTCCTCGCCTTCATAGACGCCATGCGGCCCATCGAAATAGACTGCGGTCAAGCGATCTGTCGGCACGCCTGCGTGATCGAGCGTGTAACGGCCCAGATAGACCGGCGTGCTCAAGTCATAGAGTCCTGCGGCCCAGAACACGCGCATCGCGCTGTTGCGCGCCAACGCGTCGCCGATCGCGGAGTTGGCGTCAAACGACCGACTGTTATCCCAAGCCCCGTTCACAGCGAGATTCAGCCCGTAATAGGGCTCAGCCGATTGAAATTTCAGCTCTTCATTCAGGTACTTTTTCAAGACCGGATTGGCGATGGGCCCTACGCTTTGAGGCGTGGGAGGCGTTGCAGGCGTTCCTGCGCCGCGACTTGGTACGACGCCCAGTGCGGGATCATCAATCCCCCCCAATTGCCCAGGCTCCAATGGCCCTGTGACACGAACGTCAAGAGAACCGGTTCTAAGGCCATCCGTTTTGAGCAGATTGAACATCAGGTCATTCTTGCTGAGACGCAGGTTGCGCGCCTCAATCAGTTCCGCCGGAAGTCCGATGATGGCGGACATCTTCACCGCCATCTCGCGTCGTTCGGCCGACGACAGACTGTCGCCTTTAATCAGAGCGCTGACATATTCAGTTCTTGCGAACTCCAATGCCGCGTCGAAGGTCTGCCGTAACGAAGCAGTGCGCTCAATACGACGGTGATACCAAGCCGCGGCCGCCATCGTGGGAAAGGTCACCACATAGGGCATTTCATTGCCCTCCGGCCGTCCCACCAAGCCTATCAGCACAAGGCCGTCAAACGACAGGTCTGGTCGCTCCTTCAGAATAGTCGCAGCCCGTACCGTGCCATAGCTTTCCCCTGTCAGATAGATCGGTGAAGCCTCCCGACCGTTCGCGGCAAGCCACCGCTCGATGACCGATGCTGCAGCGGCCGCGTCGCTCGATTGAGAAAACCACGACTTGGCGTCCACACCTGAAAATGGACGACTGAATCCCGTGCCGACCGGGTCGATGAAAACCAGGTCGAACTCATCCAGCGGGCTGAACGGATTATCGCTCCATCCTTGACCGTCCTGCGGTGTGCGGCGCACTGGGCCCAAAGCCGACAGATGCAGAGGTGACGAGGAAGCTCCTGGACCGCCATTAAACGCAAACATGACGGGCCGATGCGCAGCGGGCTGCCCTTCGCGCACATAGGCGATCGTGACGACAGCCGCCCCGTCCCGTTCGTGCTCATCCTGAACATAATACTCAGCGACGATGGCGGAATACGCCAACTCTTGGCCGTTAAAGCGCCCAGTGTGCCGCGTCGTCACACTCTGAGGAACACGCTCTGCCAGGTCGACCACATTCGTGAGATTTTGAGCCTGCGCCGAAAATCCGCCAGCCATCGCCAGAAAGATGCATGAGGCCAAAACGCCTGCACGCTTTCGTCCGAACGCCCTAAGGGAAGTTGACCCGTACTCAAAGTTGGAAGGGTCACTCCGCGTCTCAACAGTCATCCATTCGCTCCCCATTCTGTTTGGGGCAAGCTTAGAGAATCGAGGACGCATTGTTCTTGCAAAAACCCTACGTTAATGCGCGACGCCGCGATCAGTCATGCAGGACCATCGTTGACGCCGCCCATCGAATGCAGAACCTCAGCTCGAAAAGCCAGCATGGGTGTCCACTGAAACGAGTGAGGATCCACAATGGGCGAAGCATGAAGGGCGGCGAGATCGAAGCCCGAGTGCTGGCGGCTGTAAAAGACCGCCTGCTCTCGCCTGAACGCGTGGCGCTCGCCGTCGAGGAGGCGCGCCTCGCCGCCGAGCACGCCACCCGGACACGGACGCTGGGTCGAGCCAAGGTGGAGAGCGAACTGGCGGAGGTGAAAAGCCGCGCCGAGCGTCTGGTCGATCAAGTCGCCGACGGCGTGCTGGGCGGCCTGGCCGTTAAGGACCGATTGGCGGCGCTGGAAACCCGCCGGGCTGAACTGGCAACTGAGCTGGCGGCGACGCCGCCGCCACCCATCGTCGCGCTACATCCATTGGCCGGTCAGTACCGGGCGATGGTGGCGTCACTAGAGCAGGCTCTTGTACGCAGCGACAGTGAGACGGCCGCCGAAGCGCGCGATCTTGTGCGGAGACTGATCGAGACGGTCTTGGTCACGCCCTTGCCGGAACGCGGGAAGTTCGCCCTGACCGTAAAAGGCAAAATCGCCGCCCTGGTCAGCCAGGACGGCGATGATGCTATGATATTGGGTGCGGGAGTAGGATTTGAACCTACGACCTTCAGGTTATGAGCCTGACGAG